>JAABUU010001432.1_pt1 | contig 40292 bp, 33 predicted proteins | sample 5559301 | NCBI WGS metagenome assembly JAABUU01 (sample SAMN10711884, study PRJNA513360) | rock metagenome | isolation source: Antarctica rocks | place: Antarctica: Victoria Land, Richard Nunatak white | reverse complement strand
CTGTAGTAATAGTCTACGTTGCAAAAGTAAAGAAACGATTTGTTTCTGATGAGAATTCGATGAAAGAACGCTTGCTTCTCGCTGCGGTATAGTCTGGCAAGTCGTCTACTACCCTTGCGAGCGGCGCGAGACACATACTATAATGAAGGAAATCCGAGCGTTAAGCGCGGGCCGATTGTGCGTGCCAAAAGGCTGGGTGGTCGGGAAGAGACACCGGAGTCGTCGCGGCTCGGGCGGAAAATGGAGCGGAGTGTGACGTCAGGGATGGAAGATCACGGTCAGCAAATGCAGGCGAGCGGCGAGATGCCGGAAGCCATAACGGCGAACGGTGACGCCGGATCGCAGAATTTGATGCAGCAGTTGCTCGATGACCCGAGCCACGATTATCGCGCCCTCAAATATGGGGACGTGCTCGACGGCACGGTGATGCAGCGCGACCGCGACGAATTCTTGGTGGACATCGGCTCGAAGTCCGAAGGGATCATCCCGAGCAAGGAATATTCCACCCTTAACTCCGAGGAGCTCGGTGCGATCAAGGCTGGCGATCAGGTGCTGGTCTTCGTGGTGCAGGCGGAGAACGCGGACGGCCACACCGTCCTGTCGATCGATAAGGCCCGCCAGGAGAAGAGCTGGCGCAATCTCCAGGAGCAGTACGACAAGAACGAGGTACTCTCGGCCCAGGTCACCAACTACAACAAGGGTGGTCTGCTGGTCAACCTCGATGGGGTGCGCGGCTTCGTACCCGCCTCGCAGGTCACCGAGATCCGTGGCGGCGACGATGCCTCGAAGCAGGCCGACATGGCCCGCCTCGTCGGCACGAGCCTCCAGTTGAAGGTGATCGAGATCAATCGTCACCGCAACCGCCTGATCCTCTCCGAGCGGATGGCCGTGCAAGAGCGCCGCGACGCGATGAAGGAGCGGTTGATCGAGAACCTCAAGGAGGGCGAGACGCGCCAGGGTCGGGTTTCCTCGATCGCGGACTTCGGTGCCTTCGTGGACATCGGCGGCGCGGACGGGCTGGTCCACCTCTCGGAGATCTCCTGGAGCCGCGTGAAGCACCCGAGCGAGGTGCTGAAGGTCGGCGACGAGGTCAACGTCTACGTCCTCTCGGTCAACCCGACCGAGAAGAAGATCGCCCTCTCGATCAAGCGCACGCAGCCCGAGCCGTGGAGCCGGGTGGCGAGCAAGTACGAGATCGGGCAGGTCGTCCCCGCCACCGTCACGCAGCTCGCCAACTTCGGTGCCTTCGCCCGCATCGAGGATGGCATCGAGGGGCTGATCCACGTCTCCGAGCTGTCCGACGAGCGGGTCAACCATCCGCGCGAGGTGGTGCAGGAGGGCCAGGAGGTCATGGTCCGCATCATCCGCATCGACGCGCAGCGCCGCCGCATGGGCCTCAGCCTACGGCGTGCTGGCGAGGGCGGCTTCAGCACCGGGACCGAGGGCGGTGCCGAGAATACCACCGTTGCCGAGAGCAGCAGCGAGGGTACGACCGTGGCCGGGAACACCATCGGGGACAGTATCGCCGAGAACAATGCGGTGACCGAGGCGACCCCGGCGGTCGAGGCGACGGAGACGCCCACCCCCGTCGAGTAACCGCCCCGAACGCCACAAAGAGCATACGCTATACCCGAGGCGTAATAGCGCCTCGGGTACAGTGCTGGCTGAAAACCCGTTGAATCGTCCTGCGGTTGATGGCGAATGGTGGCATAAGCGGCACCCAACGTGGTTTAATAGTCTTACAGCCCCACAACGCCCGCAAGGCTGTGGGGGCTGTGCGTTTCCCGCCCGGCGCGGCGCCCGGTGTCGCTGGCGGAGGACGCTTCGCATGGGTATCTTGTGCGGCCCCATTTGCGTATCGATCATTGAAGGCGTGCCTATCCAGGTGTGAACGCCATCTTGAAGACGGCCGCTGATGTGGTTCCGGCTGAGATACCCGTGAGGGTCGTGTCGAAGAGACAGTGGGAGAAGCACAATGGCGGACAAATTCGACAAGTTTACCGAGCGGGCGCGGCGCGTGCTGACCCTGGCGCAGGAGGAAGCACAGCGCTTCAACCACAACTACATCGGGACCGAACACCTCCTCCTCGGGCTGGTGCGCGAGGGGGACGGCATCGCCGCGCGCGTCCTGAACAATCTCGGCGTGCAGCTGCCGAAGGTCCGCTCCGCCGTGGAGTTCATCATCGGGCGCGGCGAGACGATGATCATGGGCGAGATCGGCCTGACCCCGCGCGCCAAGAAGGTGATCGAACTCGCCGTCGACGAGGCCCGACGCCTGAATCATCAGTATATCGGCACGGAGCATCTGCTGCTGGGGCTCGTCCGCGAGGGCGAGGGGATCGCCGCCGGCGTCCTCGAGAGCCTCGGTGTGAGCCTGGAGAAGCTTCGGGCGCAGGTGATCCAGGTGTTGTCCCAGTCCGGTGGTAGCTATGGCCAGGGTGGCAAGCAACAGACCAAGACCCCGTACATGGATGCCCTCGGCTTCGATATGACCGAGGCGGCCCGCAACGGCAAGCTCGACCCGGTGGTCGGGCGTTCGAACGAGGTCGATCGGGTGATGCAGATCCTCTCCCGGCGCACCAAGAACAATCCGGCGCTGATCGGCGAGCCGGGTGTCGGCAAGACGGCGATCGTCGAAGGGCTGGCGCAGCGGATTGTGGCGGGCGATGTGCCGGAGCAGTTGCAGAACAAACGGCTGATCGCGCTCGACATCGGGGCACTCGTCGCCGGGACGAAGTATCGCGGTGAGTTCGAGGAGCGCCTGAAGAAGATCGTTGCCGAGGTCAAGGAAACGCAATCGATCATCTTTATCGATGAGCTGCATACGCTGGTCGGGGCGGGTGCGGCGGAGGGCGCGGTCGACGCCGCGAATATCCTCAAGCCGGCCCTTTCGCGCGGCGAACTCCAGACGATCGGTGCGACGACGCTCGATGAATATCGCAAGTACATCGAGCGCGATGCGGCGCTGGAGCGGCGCTTCCAACCGGTCCAGGTTGATGAGCCGAATGTCGAGGAGACGATCCAGATTCTCGAAGGGATTCGCCCGCGCTACGAGGAGCACCACAAGCTGAAGATCAGCGACGAGGCGCTGAAGGCGGCGGCGAACCTCGCGCAGCGCTACGTCACCGAGCGCTTCATGCCCGACAAGGCGATCGACCTGATCGACGAGGCGGCATCGCGCGTGCGGATGTACCGGTCGGCCTCCCCGCCGAGCCTTAAGGAGGCGATGCGCGGCCTGGAAGCTCTCCGCAACGAACTCGACGCCGCGATCTCCGCGCAGGACTTCGACTTAGCGACCGCGTTGCGCGAGCGCGAGCGGAAGCTGAAGGAGCGCATCAGCGAACTCGAGAAGAACTGGAAGGACGAGCAGCAGTCCGACGAGCCGGTGGTGACCGAGGAGGACATCGCCCAGGTTATCTCGATGTGGACCGGCATCCCGCTGATCCGTATCTCCGGTGAGGAGTCGGCGCGGTTGCTCGAGATGGAGGCGGCGCTGCACAAGCGTGTCATCGGCCAGGACGAGGCGATCAACACCCTCGCCAAGGCTGTCCGTCGCGCTCGTGCGGGGCTCAAGGATCCGAAGCGTCCGATCGGTTCGTTCATCTTCCTCGGCCCCACCGGTATCGGGAAGACCGAGCTGGCGAAGGCGCTCGCCGAGTTCATGTTCGGCTCGGAAGAGGCGCTGATCAAGATCGATATGTCCGAGTTCATGGAGCGGCACAACGTGTCGCGACTGGTCGGCGCACCTCCCGGCTATGTCGGCTACGAAGAGGGCGGTCAACTCACGGAAGCGGTGCGGCGCAAGTCGTACTCGGTGATCCTCCTCGATGAGATCGAGAAGGCCCACCCGGAAGCCTTCAACATGCTCCTCCAAATCATGGAGGACGGGAATTTGGCCGACGCCAAGGGGCGGCGGGTGGATTTCCGCAATACGATCCTGATCATGACCTCCAACGTCGGCGCGGACGCCATCGCGCGCGAGTTGACCCTCGGTTTCGTCGTCCACCAGGACGAGACGCGGCGGCAGCAGAGCCAATACGATAAGATGAAGGACAAGGTATTGGAGGGGCTGCGGCGCACCTTCAAGCCGGAATTCCTGAATCGTATCGATGGTGTGCTGGTCTTCCATAGCTTGACGCAGGAGCACATCAATCAGATCGTGGATATCCAACTGCGCCGGGTGCGGACGCAACTGGCGGAGCAGGAGATCCTGCTGGAAGTCGGCGAAGATGCGATGATCGAGCTCGGCAAGCAGGGCTATGATCACACCTACGGTGCGCGTCCGCTCCGCCGCCTGATCCAGAACGTGGTCGAAGATCCGCTGGCCGAAGGGCTGCTGGATGGGCGCTTCCACACCGGCCAGACGGTGCGCGTGGAAGTAGCCGATGGCGAATTCACGCTGCGAGAAGTCGAGGCGCTGGTCCCCGTCTCGTAATCAAAAGTGTACAGTGAGCGAATCCGCGTGGGGAGCATCAGCGCTGATGCTCCCCACCGTACTTTCGGGCTAAACCGAAGCGTTGAGAGGCATCATCCCCCGCACCGTCTCGCCCAGTCCGCGCAGGCGGATAGTATGCCCTTCATGGGTAGTGGCTGCCCTCCGGGGCACTGCGTGGCCGCAGGCCATTCAGCCGGGAGCCTGTACCCCTTGTGGGGTGGTGGCTGCCCTCCGGGGTAGCGGCTGCCCTCCAGGGTACTGCAACCCCTCGGCTAATCACGCCGGCGCGGCCCTCATCCCCGGCTCGCCCTGCGGGGCTCGGCCCCATCCGAGGAGCGGGGGATGAGGTATTCATCGCGCTTCTGTGTAGCTGGAAGGTGGGTGGCGTGCCGGTCCCCGCAGGGGACTTCGTGGTGGCGCAGCCGCCCTTGGCCGGGACAGTGTGCCCTTCATGGGTATTGCAATCCCGGACTCCCACGCCCGCCGCGTACCTCCCACACGCGCTTCGGGCTCGTGTAGGCGCAATTGGGAGCAAAACGACACCTGCTACTGTTCCCCGTTCGGTTTGACACTTGTCCGGGAGAACGGCTACAGTACAAGAGGAATGGGGAAGTTCCACGTCAGGGGAACCGATCATTGATTGTCCACGTCTAGTGTTCATTGGCGCACGAGCGTCAGCGCCGCGTGCGGGATCGTCTCCTTGCTGTCTGTGAGGAGAGCAAGGCCCGGAACGATCGTTGCCTTACGCTAGACGCGCACCGTCGGTTTTGTGCGGCTCGATGCTGTGAAGAAGAGCGGCATCGCACGGAGCATAGCAGGGGATAGTATAGGGAGGGTCTCGATGGATCAGCGTAACGAATTACAGCGTTTGGGTCAGGAGTGGACCCGGCGTGGCTTGCACCGGCGCGATTTTCTGCGCCTGACCGCTGTCGGTGTCAGCATCGCGGCGATCGGCGGCATCCTGGCCGCGTGTGGTGGGGATGTCACGCCGACCACGGCGTCGAGCAGCGCGCCGTCGACCGCCGCCTCGACTGCGCCTTCAACCGCCGCTTCCGCTGCGCCCTCGGTCGCGCCGACTGTCGCCGCCGGTGGAGCGACCACCGCGACGGCCACCAGGGCGAGCGGTACGCCCGGCGCTGCCGGTACGCCAAGTGCCGGTGGGAGCGCCGGGTTCCCGAAGGGTGGCAAGTACACCACCACCGACCCGGTCGGGAAAAAGGGCGGCAACGTCGTCGAGATCACCTTCGCCGATGCCAAGACGAACAATCCGATGCTGACCGCCGATAATGTATCGAGCAATCGCATCAGCATCCAGTTCCTGAGCCTGCTCGATATTAACCCGGATGATGCGCTGGCGTTCCCCTCCTTGGCGACACAGGTGCCGACGCGCGAGAATGGCGGCATCTCCCAGGACGGTCTGACCTACACCTTTAAGCTGCGGAACGACGTGAAGTGGCACGACGGGCAGCAGTTCACCGCCAAGGATGTCGTCTTCACTTACCAAACACTAATGAAGAAGGAGCTGGCCTCGCCGCGCACGGCGGACCTTGTGGAGCGCATCGCCTCGGTCAGCAACCCGGATGATTACACCGTCGTCTTCAAGCTGAACAAGATCGTCGCCCCCTTCCTGGTTTCCAACTGTGCCAGTGCGGGTTATGGCATCGTCCCGCAGCACATCCTGGGCAGCGTGGCGGTCGATCAGCTCAAGCAGCACCCGTTCAGCACCGGCGACCCGACCGTCTCGGTCGGCACCGGCCCGTTCAAATTCAAGGAGTGGGTCAAGGACGATCACGCCACCTTCGTCAAGAACCCTAGCTACTTCCTCGGCGAACCGGCGCTCGACAGCTACATCTCCAAGGTCGTCAAGGACACGAACGCGGTGGTCGCTTCCTTGAAGACCGGTGAGGCGGACTGGGGCACTGGCATCCCCCTGGCCTCATACGAGGATATGCAGAAGCAGCAGAACGTTACCGTCAGCAAGTACGATCAGTATAATTTTGAGTTCTCCGCCTTCCAGATCGATCCGGCCAAGTCCACGCTCTTCCAGCAGAAGGAAGTGCGGCAGGCGCTGACCTACGCGCTCGACCGCGAGGCGATGGCCCAGGCGATCTATAACGGCCTGGCGACGGTGGCGCAGGGGACGGAGCCGACCCTCTCGTTCGCCTATGCCCCCGATCAGATGAAGGTCAAGTACGCCTACGATCCGCAGAAGGCGACGCAGCTCCTCGATAGCGCGGGGTGGGTGGCCGGGGGCGATGGCATCCGCGCAAAGGACGGCAAGAAGCTCCAGTTCACGATCTGGACCAATGCGGGGAACAAAGCCCGCGAGTCGCTGATCACGGTGATGCAGCAGCAGTGGAAGGCGATCGGGGTTGACGCGACGCCGAAAACCGAGGACTTCGCTTCGTTGGTGACGCGGATCACCGAGACGCACGACTTCGAGGTCGCGATGCTCGGCTTTATCTGGGACGTCGATCCCGATCAAGGGACCATGTGGGCCACGAAGTCCTACACGGGGGGCTTCAACCTCGGGAAGTACTCCAACCCGCAGGTCGATAAGCTGATCGAGAGCGGCCTGACCGAACTCGATACGGCGAAGCGGAAGCAGATCTACATCGATATGCAGAATGCGGTCCTGGAGGATGCGCCCTCGATCATCCTCGTTTTCCCGCAAGGGCTCGCGGCGGCTAGCAAGCGCCTCCACAACTGCAAGCCGAACGCGGTGAACATCCGCTACAACGCGCACCTCTGGTGGGTCGAGGACGGGAAGTAGGGATGAGGAACGAGCGTGGCCGGGGCGAACGGCCCCGGCCACGCCTGTCATAGCGGGCTCGGTGGGGTCGGCCCATCGTAGGGATCGCAGCCATAAAGGGGTACGATGGGACGTTACATCATCGGGCGCTTGTTGCAGATCATCCCCCTCCTGCTCGGGATCTCGATCCTGGTGTTCATCCTCGTCAATGCCATCCCTGGCAGCCCGATCGCCGATCTCGCCCTCAACCCGACCACCCGCCCTGAGGACATCGCCGCGATCCGGCACGCCCTCGGCCTCGATCAGCCGCTCTACAAGCGCTACTTCACCTGGATCGGCAATGTGGTGCGCGGCGATCTCGGCCTGAACATGGTCACCTTCCGCCCGGTCACGCAGGATATCGCCGAGCGTCTGCCGAACACCCTTAAGCTGACCTTCGCCGCTTTCGCGCTCTCGTTGATCTTCGCGATCCCGGTCGGGGTGTACTCGGCGGTGAAACGCAACAGCGTCTTCGACTATATCGCAACCGTCGTCTCGGTCGCCGGGGTCTCGGTCCCCTCATTCTGGTTCGGCCTGATCCTGATCTTAGTCTTCGCCGTGAATCTCGGTTGGTTCCCGACAGGGGGCGTGAAACCGATTCGCGGCGATGCTGGTTTCCTGATTCAGGTGAAGCATCTCATCCTGCCGGCGGTGGCGCTGGCGATCACCGAACTCGCCTCCTGGACCCGCTACATTCGCGGGCAGATGCTGGAAGTGATCCGGCAGGACTATATTCGTACCGCCCGCGCGAAGGGATTGAAGGAGCGCTCGATCATCTTCCGCCACGCGCTGCGTAACGCGCTCTTGCCGCTGATCACCCTGATGGGGCTGGCGATCCCCTCCTTCTTCAGCGGCGCGTTGATCATCGAGACGATCTTCTCCTGGCCTGGTATCGGTCGGCTGACCTTCGATGCTGCGAACGCGCGTAATTACACCGTGATCATGGGCACCGTGATGTTCAGTTCGCTGCTCGTGATTATCGGGAATCTACTGGCCGACATCGGGTATAGCCTGCTCGATCCGCGCATCAAGCAAGGGTAGCTGCGCCCTCTGCCCGTCGCCGTACCGGAAATCGCGTTGGTGCTTCGCGTGTCATCCGCCCGCTGCCGGGCCGCGAGCGCATAGGAGGAAGACGATGGTCAGCCAGGGGAATGAACGGACCGAGCCGGTGGCGCGGCCTGTGACCGGTATCGCCGGTGCGGCTCGCGAGGGCTCGCGCCTGGGCGCGGTTTCGCCGAAGAAGAGCCCGAGCTACCTGTCGCGGGCGTGGCGGCGCTTCCGGCGCAACCGCCTGTCGATGGTGGCGATGGTCCTCTTCATCCTGATCATCATCATCTCATACGGGGCACCAGTCGTCTCCGCCGTGGTGACGAAGCAGAGCTACGATTCGCAAAGCCTGCTGACCAAATTCGCCGCGCCCGGCGCGACCGTGCGTGCCCTCGCGATGTCGGGTCCGAACGCCGGGAAATTCGTGATGCAGAAGCATTGGCTCGGCTCCGACGAGTTGGGGCGCGATGTCCTCACCCGCCTCGTCTACGGCGGGCGCATCTCCCTCTCCGTGGCGTTCATCACGATGGTGCTGGCCCTCACCGTCGGGCTGTTGGTGGGCGTGACGGCGGGCTATTACGGTGGTTGGGTCGATGCGGTGCTGATGCGCCTCGTCGATATCTTCATCTCGATCCCCGGCCTCTTCGTCCTGATCCTGATCTCCACGACGGTTAATAACAATAAGCTGATCACCAATAGCACCTTCTTCAGGAACTATGGCTGGCTTGTCCTGCCCTTCGTGATCGCCGCACTCTCATGGACGACGATCAGCCGCCTGCTACGCGGCGAATTCCTGGCGGCGCGTGGTCGGGATTACGTCGAAGCGGCGCGGGTGTTGGGCGCGTCCAACGGACGGATCATCTTCCGACACATCCTGCCGAACGTGATGCCGATCGTCATCGTCTGGGCGTCGTTGGTGGTGCCGGGCCTGATCCTGACCGAGGCGGCGCTCTCGTATCTCGGCTTCGGCGTGCAGATCCCCACACCATCGTGGGGCAACATGCTCAGCAACGCGCAGGAGTATTTCACCAAGGCTCCCTTCCTCGTCTTCGTGCCGGGCCTCGCTATCTTCGTCACCGTCCTGATGGTGAATCTGATGAGCAACGGCTTGCGCGATGCGCTCGATCCGCGCCTGAATGACTGATTCCGACTTCAGCAAGCTGAGGCGGGGCGCGTGGTATGACTGCCACGCGCCCCGCCTGCTTTCCGCGCCCCCTGCCAAAAATCCCCGACGCAGGGATAATATGGTTGGATCAACAACGCGAACCGCGAGAGCCGACGACAGAACAGGCGGAAGGTGTAATGGCCCGACAACAACTCGGTAAGCCGATCTCCTCGTATCTCGATCATCCCGGCGCGCGCAGTTGGTCGCCGAGCCTGGGTTGCTTCGGCGCGGCGCTGACCCTGCTGATCCCGCTGGCATTGCTGGTGATCGGGTGGTCGTTGCGCGGCCTCCCGAACTTGCCGATCCCGCAGACTCGTCCTGGTAAGGTGCCGGAGGCGCACTGGTCCGCGACGGCGAGCATGGCCGTCCCGCGCGCCGATTTCGCGGCCGTGGCGGTCGATGGCCGTCTGTGGGTGTTGGGCGGCAGCACCAGTGCGGGGGGGACGCGCCTGAACACGACCGAAGTCTACGATCCGGCCAGCGATAGCTGGCGGGCCGGTCCGGCGCTCCAGGCGGCGCGGAGCGCGTTCAGCGCCGCCACCGTAGGGCAGACGATCTACCTCTTCGGCGGCGCGACCCCCGATCAGGCGAGTACGACGACCGTGCAGGCGCTCGATACCACCACCGGGCAGTGGCGCGATCTCGCCCCGTTGCCGACTCCGCTCGCCAACCCCGCGCTGGCCCAGCTCGGTGGGACGATCTATCTCATCGGTGGCGAGGCGAACGGCGCGGCGGTCGGGACGGTCTACGCCTACACGCCCGCCACGAACAACTGGCGCACGCTGGCCGCGCTCCCCACCGCACGCAGCGCGCTCGCCGTCGCACCGTTGGAAGGCAAGCTCTATGCGCTCGGTGGCCTGGTGAACGGGACGGCGAGCGCCGCCGTCGATGTCTACGATCCGGTCGCCAACCAGTGGACGAGCGGTGCGCCGCTCCTCGCGCCGATGGCGAACTTCGGCGCGGCAATCATCGATGGGCGCCTCTACGCCGTCAGCCAGCTCTCGCACGAGATGCTCGACCCGCGCGTGAACCATTGGGTCGAGGCCGAGGCGATGCCAACGCCGCGCGAGGCCGATGGCGTGGTCGCGCTCAACGGCTCGATCTACTCCATCGGCGGGCATGGCGATGGCACGCGGCAAAGCTCCGCGCTGGTGGAAGCCTATGTACCGGGCGCGGCGACCGATCCCGACAACTTCCAACTCACCGGTATCAACCGTGGCGGCTCGATCGCGGTGATCCTGGGCTTCTTCGTCACGGTCGGGCTGATCGCGGCGACGGTTTCCAGTAATCGCCGCCGTCCGTCGCCCGGTTCGCGCAATCCACACCCGTTCAGCGGTCGCTCGTCCGATGGCGACTCGACCCGGTAGGCGCTACGTCTCGCTATATCTAACAAGGAGAAGGGGCCGCTGGTTGATGCCAGCGGCCCCTTCTCCTTGTCGGTTCGTTTCGCAAGCGCTTGTCAGGTGACGGCGTGGGGCGGACCCCGCCCCGCCGCTGCGGCGGCGACCCGCCCCTGAAGCGGGCGGGTGGGAACGGCCCCGGCCACCCCGCCACGTATCCGTGCAACGCAGCACGTAGTTTCCGATGCTTCAGACGCTCGGCTTCAATCAGACGCTCGGCTTCAATTGGCAGCCATCGACCGCGATATTGGCCCCGGTGACGAGGCTGGCGCGATCCGAGGCCAGGAAGGTGACCACATTGGCGATCTCTTCCGGCGTGCCGAAGCGCCCGAGGGGCATATCGCGCGCGATGAAGTCCGCGATCGTCTCCGGGTCGCGTTCCTGGCGTCGCTCCCAGCCGCCACCGGGGAAGAGGATCGAGCCGGGCGAGACGGCGTTGACCCGAATCCCCTCCGGGCCGACCTCCTTCGCCAGCGAGCGCGCGTACATGATCTCCGCCGCCTTCGCCGCGTTGTACGCCGCCGACCCGCCGACCTGCCACCCCGAGACCGACGAGATGATCAGGATCACGCCGCGCCCCTGTGCGCGCATCTGCGGGAGCGCCGCGCGGCTCGCGCGTACGGCCACACCGAGGTTCACATCGATCGTGAAGGCCCACGCCTCGTCGGTGTCGCCGCCGCGCCCGCCGCCGAGATTGTTGACCAGGATATCGAGCGCGCCGAGGTGTGCGATCGTCTCCGCGACGACGCGCCCCGCCTCGTCCGGCGTGGTGAGATCGGCGACGAGCGGCAATACGTCGGCCCCGATCGCTCCGAGCGCGGATGCGGTCGTTTCGAGCGTCTCCGCCGTGCGCGCGCAGATCGCCACCCGGCAACCCTCCGCCGCCAACGCGCGCGCGATCGCCGCGCCGATCCCGCGGCTCCCGCCGGTCACCAGTGCCACACGCCCGCGCAAGCCCAGATCCATCGGTATCCCCCCCCATTCACTATCCGGCATAGCCTGAACCCGACGCGGCGCGGCGACGCTGTGCCGGGAGCGGTCGTGCTCGATCTTTCGTGCGCTACTGCCGGGCCAGGAGGATGTCGTCGCCCCTCGCCTCGGCGGCTTCGGCGAGCAGTCGCGCGGTGATGGCGAGTAATTCGTCGAGGTTGAAAGGCTTCGGCATGGTCGCGGTCACTTCGAGGATGGCGGCCTGCGCGGGGAGATCCCGCGCGGCGGAGAGGAGGAGCACGGGGATCTGCGCGATCGCCGGTCGGGTGCGCTGCGCGGTGCGGAAGGCGGCCCCATCCATGCGCGGTATCAGTTGATCGAGGATGATGAGCTGCGGAGACCACGCTTCGAGGATCGCCAGGGCCGCCATGCCATCTGGCGCGGCGCGCACGGTATAGCACTCATCGGTCAAGACGTCGACCAATAAGGTACGAATCGCATCATCATCCTCGACAACGAGGATGCTTTTGCCCTCTGCGGTCATCTGTCCTCCACTTCGCCACCATCCTACACCATCGCTGCCGAAAAAGCGAGCTACAACAGGAAATATGCCGCCTAGGTGGGGAGAAAAAAGGCCATTGGCTATGCGGTGTCGGTGTTGTCGCTCGGGCTGCCGCTGCGCTCGGGCGCTGCTAAACCGCAGCAGCCTGTGGGAGGGACACGGCGGGCGTGGGGTGCCGGTGGGTTGAAATACCCATGAAGGGCACACTGTGCCCCGGAGGGCAGCCCCTACCCCGGAGGGCAGCCACTACCCCTGAGGGGCAGCCACTCCCAGCTGGATGGCCTGCGTCCGCCCAGTACCCCTGAAGGGCATACTCTACCCGTGAAGGGCACAATGTACCCGTGAAGGGCACAATGTCCATCCGCGCGGACCGGGCGGCGACCGTGCGGTCTGTGGTGCCCAGCGGCGCTGCGGTTTAGGTCGCGCCGCGCCAGCGTGTCCGGTGGTGGACGCTCGGCTCCCCTTTTGCCCTTATTACCACCGACGTTGCAGACGGTGAGCCCTACACGGATGAATGGGGACGCTTCTCGTTGATGATCCCGAGCATCTGGCAGAATCTCGGCCCGGTCTACGAGATGGATGCGTTCCTCGTGCCGGAGGAGGGACAGATCGGTGTCGGGGTCGCCACCAGGCGCTTACCGCCCAATTCCGCGACCCAACAGGGCTCCGATCCGCTGATCGGGGCGATGATGCTCCAGTTCACCGCGACCGTGCCGGAGTATGAGCGGGTGAGTTTCGGGCGGAGTAAACTGGCCGGGGCGACGATCTATCGCCACATCTATCGCACGACGATCGCGGGCGTCCGCAGCCAGCAAGTGCAGTATTACTATCCGGTGGCAGGGACGTTGCACATCGTGCCAGGAGTCGCAACGGTGGAAACCTTCGACGCGCGGTTGCCCCTGATCGAGTCGATTGTGGCGTCCTACCGCATCGGCGTCGTTCGCTGAGGGGCGGGCGGGCTACGTTCGCACCCGCCCGCCCCGCTCCTGCGCTCAGGCCAGATACGCGCCATCGGCATCATGCAGATCAGGGACATATTCAAGAGGGGGAATAGCTGGTGCAGTGGTTTCCGCTGGCGTATCGTCTCGATGGGCGCACACGGTATTTACTGTGGTACGACGATACCCCTGAACGCTTGCTGCTCGATGCTGCCGGATGTATCGCATCGTACGGCACGCTCACTGAGGTGGTGGAGCAGGCGGAATTGTTGCATTTGGCGTTGCAGATGGAGCCGCCGATCCTGCACGACCTCGATCGTCTCGCGGCGCAACTCGTCGTGTTACGACCCTCGACGATCGCGTGTGCTCCGTTGTTGGAGGCGTGGAACCTTTTCGACGCTGTCGGCGCGTCGTTGCGCTGGTCTCGTTTCGATCCCCAATCGTCGCGCACGCAGAAGCTCTACGAGAAGCTGTTCCGGGGCAGTAACCTTCCCGCCGTGACGCCAGCGGGCGAGCAGTATCGCCCGATCTGGTCGGTGCGCGAGGTACGACAACTGCGGATTGTCCTCTCCGATGGCTTGCAATTGTTCAGGCACAATGTCGTCGCTGGAGGGTGAGGGATGGACCATGCCGATCATGTGGCGCTGATCCGGGGCGGGGTGCCGGGTCCGGGTGGCACCTGGGCCGATTTCGGCGCGGGCGGTGGCGCGTTCACGCTGGCCCTCGCGGAGCTGCTCGGCCCGACCGCCGTGATCGTGGCGGTCGATCGCGATGCGGGCGCGCTGGGTCGCCTCGCGCGGGGAATGGCGGCGCAGTTCCCCGCCGTCGCGCTGGAAACGCTGACCGCCGACTTCGCGGGGTCGCTCGCGCTGCCGCCGCTCGCGGGCGCGGTGGCGGCGAACGCGCTGCACTTCCTGACGGGTGGGCATCGCGAGGCGGCGCTGGCGCAGATTCGCGCCGCGCTACTCCCCGGTGCGCCATTGATCGTCGTCGAATACAGCCTCGACCGGGGCAACACCTGGGTGCCGCACCCGTTCACCTACGCGCGCTGGGAGACGATGGCGCGCGAGGCCGGGTTCACCGGGACGCGCCTGCTCGCGCGTCGCCCGAGTCGCACCTTTGCAGAGATTTACTCTGCGGTGAGCTATGCGCCACACGGCGACGACAGTGCTGCATCGTCGGCGTGAGGATAGATCGCGGGAGGCAGAACGGCGTGCTATGCTGCGCGCCTGTAGTCAGACGATGGCGCGGGGTGTCCTTTTCGGTGCGCCGTTCGCCCGAAGTGAGAGATGGAGGAAGATGAAGATCACCAAGATCGAGACAGTCCAGCTGGAGGACTATCCGAACATCACCTTCGTCGGGGTCCACACCGACGAGGGGCTGATCGGGTGGGGCGATACCTACTACATGGCCGACGCGGTGCGCGGCTACATCCACGGCTTTGCCGCGCCGATGCTGCTCGGCCACGATTCGCTGGCGATCGAGCTGCACTGGCGTCGGCTCTACGAGGTTAGCGCGCACATCGCCGGGAAGGGCGCGGAGATTCGCGGCCTCTCGGCGATCGACGTGGCTCTCTGGGACATCCTGGGGCAGGCGGCGGGGATGCCGGTCTGGCAAGTCCTCGGTGGGGCGGCGCGCGACCGGATCAAGACCTACAACACCTGCGGCGGCCCCACCTATGGGCGACCGACGCGCGGGCGTAGCGGCTACGGCACCGACCGCGACGAGCCGGGCAAGTACGAGGACCTGATCGGCTTCATGACCGCCGCCGACGAACTGGCCGCCGATCTCCTCAGCGAGGGGATCACCGGCATGAAGATCTGGCCGTTCGACTACGCCGCCCAGCATCGCAGCGATTGGGCGAACTGGCGCAACTTCAAGGGGATCTTCGATCCGGCCACGCTCGCCCTCGGCGGCCAGGAGATCACCACCGCCGACCTCGACCGTGCCCTCGAACCGTTCCGCAAAATCCGCGCGGCGGTCGGGAACAAGATGGAGATCATGGTCGAGGGGCACGGCCTCTGGTCGCTCCCGGCGGCGAAGAAGATCGCGCACGCGCTCGAAGAGTTCCAGCCCTACTGGCTCGAAGACCTGATGCGCGCCGACGACATCCCCGCGCTGGCCGAACTGGCGCGCACCACCACCACGCCGGTCCTCGCCAGCGAGTATCTGACGACGCGCTACGAGTACAAGCCGGTGTTGGAGGCGCGCGCCGCCGACATCATCATGATCGACCCGACCTGGGCGGGCGGCATCACCGAGAGCAAGAAGATCGCGACGATGGCCGAGACGTACAAGCGCCCGGTGGCGATGCACGACTGCACCGGGCCGTTCACCCTCTACGCCGGGATCCACCTCGCGATCAATGCGACGAACGCGGTCTACCAGGAGTCGCTGCGCTCGTACCTGCGGATCACCTACCCCGATCTGGTGACCGAGGTGCCGCGTGTGGAGGACGGCTCCATCCCCGCGCCGACCGCGCCCGGCCTGGGGACGACGCTGCTCCCCGATGTGCGGCAGCGCCCCGACGTGACGATCCAGGAATCGACGCTGTAGCGCCGCATACTGCGAGGTGGCGGCCACCGCGTCGTGTCAGCTCGTGTTCATGCTTGTGTCGCGTAGTGCCCGCGCTCGTGGGCCGCGCGGAGGTCGGCGTTGTGGGCCGCGTAATGCTTATCGGCACCCGAGGCGATGATGCTTCCCCAACGACCACGCCGGTTCCCCTGCGGCGGCGGGCCGCACCTGGCCGATGTGCCGATGATCGCCGAACGTGTAGTCGCGTGCCAACTCCTCGTCCGGCACGGCGGCGATCGCCTCCACCAGCGCGGCGGCCCACAGCGGCGCGGCGACCAATGTCTCGTCCAGCGGGCGCGCGCGATCGACGGTGTACCACCAGGCGTTGCGCTGCTCCTGATCGGCGAGATCGGTGCCCGTGGGCGGGGTCCGCTCGTGACCGTAGGTGTCCTCGGCGGTCGGCAGCGTGCCGCGCACGAGCGCGCGCAACTGCACGGCCAGCCAGCGATTGTTGCTGATAATGTGATCTTGCAAATCTTTCGTCGACCAGGAGCCGATCGCGTCCGGCAGGAGCAACTGCTCGCGCGTCAGCGCCCCGAACGTGGCCTCCCAGGTGGCGCGCTCGGCGCGTAACCGTGCCAGGAGTTCGGCCTTTGTTGGTGCTTCGCCCATCCATCGTCCTCTTTCCGCCGTGCTCGGTCCAGTGGTCATCGCTTCAGCTGCGGCAAGTTCCGTGCCTCGTGTTAATGCGAGCGGGCCGGGGAAATATCCCGGCCCGCTCGTGGCTTGAACCCTGAACGATGATGCGTATGCTTACGCGACGCCGAATTCCCTCTCGGCGATGCCGATGCTCTCGTCGAGGATGGCGATGATGGTATCGATCTGCTCGCGCGTGACGACGAGTGGCGGCGCGACATGGACCACGTCCCAGACGCGGGCGAGGAAGCCCCGCTCCTGCACCAGGTCGTTGATCCGCCTGGTGAAGGGGGAGCCCATCCCCCACTTCTCCTTCGTCTCCTTGTCCTTGACCATCTCGATCGCGCAGAGGAGGCCGAGGCCGCGCGCGTCGCCGACCGTCGGGTGGTTCGCCACGAGCGACTTCAGGCCGTCGAGCAGGTACGGCCCGACCGCCGCCGCGTTCTCGACCAACCCCTCGCGCTGCATGATCTCGATGTTCTTCAGCGCCGCCGCCGCCGCGACCGCCTGCCCGCCGAAGGTGAGGAGGTGGTTCATGGTGTTGTCGGCGTTCTGGAAGATCTCGAAGACGCTCGGGCGCACGACCGCCGCCGCGATCGGGCAGTAGCCGCTGGAGAGGCCCTTCGCCATCGTCATGATGTCCGGCACGACGCCGAAGTGCTCGGTGGCGAACCACTTGCCGGTACGCCCGAAACCATTGATGACCTCGTCCATGATCAGCAGGACGCCGTGACGGTCGCAGATCTCACGCAGCAGTTGCCAGTACTTCGGCGAGGGGATGTGGACGCCGTTGGAGGAGGAGATCGGCTCGCCGATCACCGCCGCGACCGTCTCCGGCCCCTGGAAGAGGATCTCCTGCTCGACCCACTTGGCGCACATGATGTCGCCCGCCTCGCCCTCCAGGTCGAAGTCGTTGCGGTAGTGGTTCGGGGAGGGGACGTGGTAGACCCCGGCCATTAGCGGGCCGAAGAAGCGCTCCACCTGGGGGCGATTGCCGGTTGTCAGGCTCATCGCGCCGTAGGTCGCGCCGTGGTAGGAGCCGCGCCGAGCGATCACCTTGTAGCGCTTCGGGAAGCCGCGCAATGCCTGGACTTGCTTGGCGATCTTCAGCGCCGTCTCCACCGCTTCCGAGCCGCCGGAGCAGAAGAAGACGCGGGAGAGGTCGCCGGGGGTCAATTCGGCGAGGGTATCCGCTAGTTGCACCGCCGGGACGGTGGTGTAGCTCGCCGCCGAGGCGTAGGCGACTTTCCCGGCCTGCTCGGCCATCGCCTCGCCGATCTCGCGGCGGCCATGCCCGGCGTTGACGACCCAGAGGCCGGCGATGCCGTCGATCCACTGCTTACCCAGGGCGTCGTAGAGGTAGATCCCCTCGCCGCGCTCGAAGACGTGCAACCCCTGCTTCTCGGCGAGTTCGGCCCAGTTGCCGCTGTGAATCCAGACGTGATCCAGCGCTTGCTGATAGATCGGCTCCTCATAGGCTGCCGCGTGGGCCTGCGTCACTTCCTCCGCGATCTGCTTCTCAGCGACAATCGTCATACCTCCTCTGGCATCGTTCTCGTCGTCCTCGTTCGCCGTGGTGGACGCCCAGAGTATCGCATACCCTTGCGAGGCTGTTCACCGGCTCGTTCACAGCGATAGGGGCGGGGCACCGAACCTCGGTGCCTCGTCCCTTCGTGTTGCCGCGACCGCCGCGTCTACTTCGAGGTCTCGGCCAGGAAGCGTCGCCCGAACTGTCCAAGCAATACCTGGTTTGCGGGATCGATATTCTCCGGGTGGAACTCGAAGCGCGCGCGCTCGAAGTACTGCACCGTGTATTGCTGCCCATCCTCCAACGTCTCGACGTACTCCTCGCTGAGCGGATAGCCGAACTGGGCCAGCCCGCCGTGCGCCGCGTAGTAGTCGGCGAAGGCGGCGCGGGTGATGTTGTGCCCCGTCTCGGCGAAGTAGACCGCGCCCGGTGCCGGGCCGCTCGGCGGATCGGCGGGGTGGACACGTCGTCCGAACTGACCGATCAGCACCTGATTGGCCGGATCGTTGCCGGGGTGATATTCGAGCCGCACGCGCTCGAAGTACTGTACCGTGTAGGTCTGCCCATCCGCTAACGTCTGGGCGAACTCGCCGCTCAGCGGATAGCCATTGACCGCCAGCCCGCCGTGCAGCTGCCAGTAGGCGAGGAAGAGGCCGCGCACGCACTGATTCGTCTGCGCGAAGCAGGCCGGGACCGGCGCTTCCGGCACGTCTGGCGGGGTCGGCGCGGTCGGGGTCGGGGCGGGCAGCGGGGCGGGCAGCGGTGTCTGGCTATCGCCCGCGATGGCGACGAAGACCGCGCCCGCCGCCCGGCGATTGTAGACGGTGTAGCTGACGCCGTTGCGGTCGGCGGTCAGCCAGGGGGCCGAGACGCCACCGGCGGGCGAGCTGAGGGTGCCGCGACCGCTCCAACTCTTGCCGCCATCGCCGCTCGTCTGGATATCGACCTCGCCCCCCTTGTTATTGCTGTAGGTGACGGTGAGGCGTCCATTGGCCGACCAGGCGACGCTCGGATCGTCCACCAGATCGCTACCCTCATCGATCTGGGTCAATGAGAAGCCACTGTTGTACGACTTCTGCGCGTAGTAGAGCTTGGTGAAGTCTTTGGCGAAGACGATGTGAACGTTGCCGTTACCGCGATCGACCGCGATATCGGTCGAGCCCGCATTCGCGCCGTTCAGCACGGCGATGCGCGGCCCGAAGTTCCCGGTCGGCCCCAGGTAGACGTAGTTGATCCCGCTCGCGCCGCCATTGCGGAAGACGATGTGGACGAAGCCTTGCACGTCCGCCGCGATGCGCGGGGCATCCGCCTGCCCACCGGTGTCGAGGATGCGCGAGTTGTCCCAGCCAGTGTTGCCGTTCCAGGAGCGCACGTCCAGCGCGCTCGATCCCCCCTCGCGGTAGAGGCGGGAGACGATCCAGACGCGCCCGTCGCCCGCATTCGGCACTGCATCGATGTCCACCGCCGAGCGATTGTCCCCGAGCCCCTGGATCCCCGTCCAACTATTCCCATCGGCGGCGTTGCCCCCCGCGCCGAGGCGACGATAGGCGAGATCGAGCTGCCCGGTCACCGAGCCGTCGCCGTTGCGGTGCTTCTGCTGCCAGACGACATGGACGTTGCCGGGGGTGTCGATCGCGCAACGGGGACGGTTCACATTCCCGGTGGCGGAAACCTGGAAGGGCGCGGCGTTCAACGCCGGACTCCAACTCCGCGCGCTGGTGTCGTAGAGCCGGAAATAGAGCTGCGGATCGGCGACATCGAACTGCGTCCAGACGACGCAAATCTTGTCGCCATCGGGGCTGCTCCCGGTCGCCTGTTGCGTCGTCTGCCCTTGCTGCGAGACGTTGTAATCCTCCAGCGTGGCCGCGCGCGCCGCGTTGCCGGTGGCGGGCAGGATTCCTGCCAGCGTCAGCGCCGCCACGACCAGCCCGATACCGAGTCTTTGTCCGCCACCCATCGATCTCACGCTCACCTCTCTCCGATCATGCGGCGACGCCTGTGTCGTCGGATCGGCCTTACCCTTCATGGTCCTTACTCAATCCCCCTGTTGTCCGCACATTTGATTCCACGCCGCTCAGCGGTTCGGTGGCGGGGTGAAGAGCGGCAGCTCGCCCGGCACCGCCGCACCGGGCGGCGCGGCCCGACCGGATGCGTATTCGGGGCGCGGCAAGGGACTCCAGCGGGTCGGGCGCAGGGGCCGACGGTTCGCGCGCAGGAGGATCGTGGTGGTTGCGTCGCCGATGAACGGTTCGCCATCGAGGAGACGCACGATCGCGCGATCCTTGCAAATCGTGAGGAGCGCCGCCTTCAGCGTGCCTTCGTTCGGCGCATAGGCGTCGTAGCCCCCCGTGGAGCCGCCGTGGATGATCCGCAGCGCGCGGTAGCCATTCGCCTGGGCCTCCGCGATCTTCGCGCGGATGACCCGCTCGCCGCTATTGTAGCGATAGCCGTGGAGATCGAGCTGCAACTCATCCGGGCGGGCGGGCAGGATCGCGAGCCAGGCCATGTAATATCCTCGAATGACGAATGACGAATGACGAATGACGAATGACGAATGACGAATGACGAATGACGAATGACGAATGACGAATGACGGAGTAGTCTCGGTGCTTCTCGGCTATTCGGCGAGGAAGAGCAGATCGAGAGTATTGTACATCTTCAGATAGAGCGATAAATCGGCCTCAGCGGCGATCGCGAAGGGCTGTACGAGGACGGCCCGCCCGCCCGCCGCCACTACCTCCGGCTCGCCGGGGAGCGCGCGCTCGCGGAGGCGTTGCCCGGTGCGGACCAGCGTATAGTCTTCGGCGCGCTGACGCAGGATCGGTGCGGCGGCTTGCGCCTCGGCGGCATCCCCGTAGACGAGCGCGACGACCATCGTGTGCGTCGCGCCGTCGTCGCGCAGCCCGAGACCGACCAGGCGGTAGGGGCTGAGCCGCGGATGTGCGGGAGCGACGTACCGCGTGGCGACCGCCGTGGTGGCCCGCGCTGGTGCCGGGGATCGATAGATTTCATCGGCGGGTAGCAGGACCGCCCCCACGACCGACCCGAGCGCCAGCGCCAGCGCCGCGTAGTCCGGGTCGGCGGCGAAGGTCGGGCGGCGACCGGTGGCGGCGTCGATCCCCGCCTCGATGGTGGCCGTGGTCGCCGCGTTCCCCAGCGCCCCTTCCTCGATCACCGCGCGATTCAGGCGGCTGAATACCAGCTGGGAGAGCGGATCGTCGCGCTTAATCTCCGCATCCCCGAGGCGCGACAGGTAGGTGCGCTCCCGGTAGGGCGTCGTCACGTAGCCCTGGCCGAGCAGGGTCGTCTCGATCGCGGCGCGGTCGAACCGCCCCTCCATGCGTCCCCAGACGCGCGGCAAATCGCCGCCAGAGATCGTGCGCTCGATCTGCCAGAAATCGTAGCCGAGGGTCGCGCGCCATCGTGGATCGGCGGCGTGCTCGAGACCGACCTCGTTCGGGAAGGGCAGCGATCCGACGGTGTTCGTGAATCGGGTGAGACCACCCGGCACCGCCCTGGCCGCGTCTGGTGAGATGACGCCCTCGAAGCCGTAGTTCCGTTTCTGTCGCACGGCGTCGGCGAACCAGATGCCGTTGCGACCTGGCAGCTCCCCCGTCTGCGGCACCAGCCCGAGCAGTCGCCCCAACTCGGTCGCCGCAGCCCCGACAACCGTACGTGTCGCGGCAGCGGAAGGGGCGGTGCGTGTCGGCGTCCCGGCTGGCGGCGTGGCGCGCGTAGCGGTCGCCGGTACGCCGACTACGCCGGTCGCCGCTGTGGAGGCGGCGGGGGTGCTGGCGAGTATCGCGCCGGTCGGTGGTGTCGTTGTCGCGCCGCAGGCGGCGAGCAGCGTTCCACCGCTGAGGAGGACCGCCCCGCCGACGAACCGCCGTCGCGTCAGCCGCCGCCCCGAATCGCGCCGCATCCCTGACTCGAATTCGCCCATCCCTCACCTCCTTTTGCGCGCCACGCCCGTCCCCGCCCGATGGGGCGTCGTCTTCCCGAACCAACGTCGCCCGTGGCACGCCCGTTTCCTCCCGCCAGCGGAGATCCATTCCCGGCTCGTCTGCCGGGTGCGGGTGCCGAGGCGGACCCGGATTATGGATGATGACCGGACCCCTCAGAACTTCGGTTGCTCGGTCGCGACGACCGGGTCGGAGCCGCGCAGGAAATCGAAGTCGCAGCCGTGCGGTGCCTGGTTGACGTTCTCGATGTAAAGCCGTCCGTAGCCGCGCCCGAAAGCGGGTGTGGGCGGCGACCAAGCGGCGCGGCGGCGGTCGAGTTCCGCCTCGTCCACATGGAGAATCAGCGAGCGCGCCTCGACATCGAGGCTGATCTCGTCGCCATCGCGCACCAGCGCGAGTGGACCGCCGACCGCGCTCTCCGGGGCGACGTGCAGGACGATCGTGCCGAACGCGGTGCCGCTCATCCGGGCGTCGGAGATGCGGACCATGTCGCGGATGCCCCCTTTCAGGAGCCTGCCAGGGATCGGGAAGTTGCCGACCTCCGGCATCCCCGGACCGCCGACCGGCCCCACCCCTTGCAGGACCAGCACATCGTCCGGTGTCACATCGAGGTCGGGCGCATCGATCCGCGCCCGCAGATCGTCCATGCCGGTGAAGACGACCGCCCGCCCGCGATGCCGCAGGAGGCGCGGCGTGGCGGCGGCGTGCTTGATCACCGCGCCATCGGGCGCGAGATTGCCGCGCAGCACCGCCAACCCGCCCTCCGGATCGAGCGGCGCGTCGAGCGTGCGGATCACGTCGGGGCCGCGCAGCGGGGCGTCCGCCACGTTCTCAGCCAGCGTCTTGCCGGTCACCGTCAGGGTGTCGCCGTGCAGCAGCGGGAGGAGTTGACGCAGGACGGCGGGGATGCCGCCCGCCTCGAACAACTCCTCCATCTGGTACTTGCCCGCCGGGCGCATGTTGGCGATCAGCGGCGTGCGGCGGCTGATCGCGTCGAAGAGTTCGAGCGGCAGATCGATCCCGAGGCGTCCGGCGATCGCCGGGAGGTGGACGACGGCGTTGGTGCTGCCGCCGATCGCGTGCAGCAGCGCGATCGCGTTCTCGAACGCCGCGCGCGTCATGATCCGCGAGAGACGGACCCCCTCCGTCGCCAGCGTCACGATCCGCCGCCCCGCCGCCTCGCCGAGGCGCAGGCGGCGCGCGTCGGGTGCCGGGATCGCGCCGTTGCCGGGGAGGGCGATGCCCAGGGCTTCGACGAGGGAGTTCATGGTGGAGGCGGTGCCCATCACCATGCAGTGCCCGATCGAGCGGACGATGCCGTCCTCGATCGCGCGGTAGGTCGGCTCGTCCAATGTCCCGGTCTGGAACTCGGTGGTGAGGCGGCGACAGTCCGAGCAGGCTCCGAGGGTCTGCCCGTTGTAGTGGCCGTTGAGGGCTGGGCCACCGCTGACGAGGATCGTGGGGAGATCGGCGCTCGCCGCGCCCATCAGGGCGGCGGGGGTCGTCTTGTCGCAGTTGGTCAGCAGCACGACGCCATCGAGCGGCTGCGCGCGGATCATCTCCTCGGTGTCCATCGCCGCGAGGTTGCGGAAGAGCATCGAGGTCGGGTTGAGGTACATCTCCCCGAGCGAGATCGTCGGGAACTCCAGCGGGAAGCCGCCCGCCTGCCAGATACCGCGCTTCACCGCCTCCGCGACGTCTTTCAAGCCCTTGTTGCAGCCGTTCAGCTCGCTCCAGGTGTTGCAGATGCCGATCAGCGGGCGGCTCATGTCCTCGTCGTCGTAACCCATCTGCTTGGTGAAGGCGCGATGGGTGAATCCGGCCACCCCGCCTTCGCTGAAGAAGGTCTGGCTCCGCGATTCCAGTCCACCCCCGGAGAACGTCTTGCTGCGCGATGCCATCCCTCACCCCCTCCGCTGCTCATCGGCGTGCGACGCTCATTCGTCGCGCAGTTTGCTGTACATGATCATGTCGTGCCACGCCCCGGCCCGAAATTGCGCCTGCCGCATAGTCCCCTCGCGGGTGAAGCCGGCGCGCTCCAGCGAGCGTTGTTCGCCGATGTTCTCACGATCGGTCGAGGCTTGCACGCGCGCGATCGGATAGGTAGCGAAGAGGAAGGCCGCCAGGAGGCGCTGTGCCTCCGTGCCGTAGCCGCGTCCGCGCCGCGCCGCCGCCACGGTGATGCCGAGTTCGTAGCAGTTGTTCCCGCGATTCCCGCCGAACGAGACGCTGCGGTAGCTGATGTCGCCCGCGAACTCGCCCGCCTTGGTGACGATCAGCAGGGTGCCGCGATCGTCGGTGAGCAGTCCGTCCCTGGCGAACCCGGCGCGAAAGGTGCCCGGTCGGGTCAGGCCGATCGTGTTGAACGGCCCAGCGTACTCCGGCTCGGCGAGCCAGGCTTCCAGGCGGTCGAGGTCTTCCTCCACGATCGGGCGCAGATCGATCAATTCACCGACGATCATTAAATACTCTTCTCCGTCCAGCAGCGCGCAACACGGTATGGTTAGGGGCAGTCACCCAGGTAGACAGGGATCGGGGCGCTTGCAGGGTCGAAGTCAGGTGTCAGAAGCCGCTTGACCGTCTCCGGCCACATCGTCAAGGTGGGGAGTGCGGTCAGGGCGACCCAGCGGACGTCGAGCTGGGCGGCATCCGGTACGAGGGCGCTGCCGATCGTCGCCCCATCCTCTGGGATGCAATGGAAGATGCACTCTACCCGGTGCTCATCATTCGTGCCGGGGATGTAGTGTGCCGCGATGAACTCGCGCACCCAGAGCAGCCGTTCGACACGCACGCGCAGCCCCGTTTCTTCGTGGACTTCCCGGCGCACGGTATCTATCAGTGGCTCGCCGTGCTCCTGGGTGCCGCCGGGGAGCAGATGGACGAGTTGCCCGCCGATGCGGCAACGCTGGAGGAGGATCGCCCCGTCGCGGACGATCAGCGCCTTGGCCGAATTTCTGATTCTGGCTGTGTTACTCGTCATCTTCCCCACCCTTCTCGTGCGTGGATAGTATAGCCGGGCCGGGGGCGGTAGAATGCCGGGGTTGAGAACGACCAGCGATATGGAGGGCAAGCGATGACTGCCGAGAAGATGGCGCGCGCAACCGGCGTTGCCTTGCGCGGGATCACCCCGGAGGATCTCTACCGCTTCGTCTACGTCAGCGATCCGCAACTCTCGCCCGATGGCGCGACCGTCGCTTTCGTGCGGACGACGATCGACCGCGAGGCCGATGGGTACCGCGCGCAGATCTGGGCCGTGCCGAGCGATGGCAGCCGTGCGCCCCGCCGCTTCACCGCCGGGCCGAACGACACCGCCCCGCGCTGGTCGCCCGACGGCCGGAGCCTCGCGTTCCTGACGAAGCGTGGTGGCTCCGACGCCAAGGCGCAGATCTGGCTGATGGGCGCGGCAGGAGGCGAGGCGTGGCCGCTGACCGACCTGCCGGAGGGAGCGTCCGCGCCGGAATGGTCGGCGGACGGCGCGTGGATCGCCTGCACGAGCCAGGTGCGCGCGAAGGACGACCGCGACCGCGACATCGCCCCGCCGATCGCGGCGCTCGGCGACCGCGAGAGCGATGTGCGCGTCCTCGACCGCCTGAAGAATCGGCTGGACGGCGAGGGCTTCTACGACGATCGGCGGCGGCACCTCTTCGTCGTGCCGGTGCGCGAGCAGGAGCGTGGCACGGCGCGGCAACTGACCTTCGGCGAGACGAACGAGAGCCAGCCCGCGTGGTCGCCCGACGGCAAAGCGTTGGCGTTCGTCTCCGCGCGCCACGCGGAGCGCGACTACGACAACAAGAGCGACGTCTGGACGATCGCGGTCGCGGATGGCGAGGCCACGCCGCAGCGGGTTACGCGCACGACCGGGCCGTGCGCCGCGCCGGTCTTCTCGCCCGATGGGGCGTGGCTCGCCTACACCGGCCACGACAACGCGCCCGATTCCGGCCCCTCCACGAGCTTCGGCCTCTGGCTCGCGCCGAGCGACGGGAGCGCCGCGCCGCGCAACCTGACCGCCGCGCTCGATCGCCCGGTCGGCGCGGGGATCGGCACCGACGCCCGCTACGGCACCCCCGCCGACCGCCCCCTCTGGACCCCCGATGGCGCGGCGATCCTCTGCCTGATCAGCGACCGGGGGGATGGCCCGCTGCTGCGAATCGACGCGGCGACCGGGGAGGCGACGCGCGTGCTCGACGGCCCGCGCCAGATCACCAACGTCTCCGCCTCGGCGGATGGGCGGCGGCTGGCGCTGGCGATCAGCACCGCCACGATCCCCGCCGACCTCTACGCCTGCGATCTCGACGCGGACGGCGTGGCGGCGAATGAGCGCCGCCTGACCGCGAGCAACGCCGCCCTCTTGGCGGAGGTGGCGATCGGCGCGCACCAGAAGCACACGTATCACGCGGCGGATGGGCAGGAACTCGACGCCTGGACCCTGATGCCGCCCGACTACGACCCCGCGCGCCGCTATCCGCTGATCCTCCAGATTCATGGCGGGCCGCAGGCGCTCTACGGTGAGTCGTTCTACCTCGAATTCCAGCTGCTGGCGGCGCGCGGCTACGTCGTCCTCTACACCAATCCGCGCGGCTCCGACGGCTACGGGCAGGCGTTCATCAACGCGCTGCGCCACGATTGGGGCGGCGTCGATTATCGCGACGTGAGCGCCGGGGTGGACTGGCTGCTCGCGCAGGGCGACATCCGTATCGATGAGGGGCGGATGGGTGTCACCGGCGGCTCGTATGGCGGCTACCTGACGAACTGGATCATCGGGCAGACCGATCGCTTCCGCGCCGCCGTCAGCGGGCGCAGCACCGCCAACCGCTACAGCCATTACGGTCAGAGCGACGTGGGTTCGTTCACCGGGGACTGGCAGTTCGGCGGGCCGCCGTGGGAGAACGCCGCGCACTACCTGGAGCGTTCGCCGCTCACCTACGCCGCCAACGTGACGACGCCGTTATTGCTGGAGAGCCAGGAGCAGGACATGCGCTGCCCGATCCCGCAGGCGGAGGAGTTCTTCACGGCGCTCAAGAAGCTGCGCCGGGTCGATGTGCAATTGGTCCGCTTCCCGGGCGAGAGTCACGGCATGGCGCGCGGCGGCAAGCCCGCGCACCGTGTGGAGCGCCTCGCGCGTATCGCCGACTGGTTCGATAAGTACCTCGCGCCGACCGAGGCATGATCGTCCGTGGCGCACAGGGCACCGATGGGGGGGATGAGGATGACCGCGACACAGGCCGCAACCGAACGCTTGACCGATCTCGACACACCGAGCGTGATCGTCGATCTGGATATCCTGGAGCGCAATATCGCCGAGATGGCCGCGTTGGCGCGGGGGGCGGGCGTCGCGCTGCGCCCGCACATCAAGACCCACAAGACGCCGGAGATCGCGCGGCTGCAACTCGCCGCCGGGGCGGTCGGCGTCACCTGCGCGAAGCTCGGCGAGGCGGAGGCGTTGGCCGATGCGGGCCTGACCGACTTCTTCCTCGCCTTCCCGATCGTGACGGCGCTCAAGGCGCGACGGCTGGCCGCGCTCGCGGCTCGTCCCGGCGTGAACGTCGCCACGATCGTCGATAGCCCGGAGGGGATCGCGGCCCTCTCGGCGGTCTTCGCCGGAGAACCCGAACTGCTCGACGTGCTGGTGAAGGTCGATACGGGGCTCGGACGGGTCGGCGCACCGCCCGGCACGCCGACCGTGACGCTGGCGCGGGCGATCACCGCCGCGCCGGGGCTGCGCTTCGCCGGGATCTGCGCGCACGAAGGCTACAGCTATAGCCAGAGCGATCCGGCCACGCGGGACGCCGTGACGCGCGCGGGCGTCGAGACGCTGGTGGCGACCGCGCACGAGTTGGCGGCGGCAGGGCTGCGCTGCGAGCGGGTCAGCGTCGGCTCCACGCCGGGTGCGCGTGCTGCCCTGACGGTGCTGGGGATCACGGAGGTCCGCCCCGGTAACTACGTCTTCTACGATGCGATGCAGGTCGGGCTCGGGGTGGTGCCGGTTGCGCGCTGCGCCCTGCGTGTCCTCGCCACGGTGATCAGCCACAGCGCGCGCGACCGCGCCGTCCTCGATGGCGGCTCCAAAACCTTCACCTCGGATAAAGGGGTACACGGGATGGCCGGGGCCGCCAACCACGGGATCATCCTCGGCGAGGAGGGGATCGTGCTGCACGCGCTCAGCGAGGAGCACGGCTGGTTGCGCCTCGATCCCGCCGGGAGCGACGTGGCGATCGGCGAGATGTTGCAGATCATCCCGGTTCATTCCTGCCCGGTCGCCAATCTCGCGGAGGAGTTGGTCATCGTGCGGGACGACCAGGTGGTCGATCGCTGGGCGGTCGCCGCGCAGGGGCGCGTGCGTTAATGTGGCCCGAAGCGGATCTCGTTCGCGCGCACGCGCATTGCAACCACAATCGCGAGGAACTCGCCCGTAGCGCGCGTTGCGGCTGCTTTTATTGCCTGGCGGTGTACAATCCGAGCGAGATCGGATGTTGGGTCGCTCCGGTGGACATCGACTCCTGGGGCGGCGAATACGACGGCACCGGACGCACCGCGCTCTGCGCCCATTGCGGGATCGACGCCGTGCTCGCCGAGGCTGCGGGCTACCCGCTCACGGCGGCGTTCCTCGATGCGCTGCACAATCGGTATTTCCAATGAACTATGCCGCATCTATCGCCCGGCGATGGGCGAGATAGCTTTGAGGAGGGGATGATGAGCGCCGCGCAGCAGCAGGTCGGCACCGTCGCGTCGTTGCAGGTCGGGTCGCCGCACCACTATGGCGACGCGGCGGCGCGGAATGCGCTCGAACGTCCGTGGGACTCGTCGTTCTTCCGCACGCCGAGCGCGGAGCCGCGCTGGCTTTTCACCACGCACCTGGAGGGGAACGAGCAGGCTGACAAGCAGAATCACGGCAAGCCGAGCCAGGCGGTCCTCCTCTACGCCGTCGCGCACTACCCGCGCTGGCGCGACGAACTCGGTCGCCCGGAGATCGGTCCCGGTGGCTTCGCCGAAAACTTGACCGTCGCCGGCCTCGACGAAACCGGGGCGTGTATCGGCGATATCTACGCGATCGGCGAGGCGCAGATCCAGGTCACCGGGCCGCGCTACCCCTGCACGAAGATCGAGCGACGCTGGGGGCAGCCGGGCCTGACGGCGCGCGTGGCCGCGACCGGGCGCACCGGCTGGTACTGCGCGACCGTGCGCGAAGGCGCGATCGCGCCGGATGCGCCGCTGACGCTGGTCGCGCGACCCAATCCGCGCTGGACCGTGGCGCTCGTCAACGACTTCGGGCATGGTCGCAACCGCGATCTGGCGACCGCGCGCGAGCTGGCCGCCTGCCCCGATCTCAACGAGTTCTGGCGGGAGTTGGTCGTCCGGCGTGCCGGAGGGCACGACGCCTGACCGCGCGAAGCCGATTCTGCGGTGTTGGCCGGAGTCGCCGAGGGCGATGGCCGCGAAGCAAAGCCACGGCGCGACCACGAGCATTGGCCTTGTCTCCATGCTCGCCCTCGGAGCTTCTCTACTGTAGCAGTACGGGCTAAATCCGTTCGGTTTCCCTAGTGATACCGATACGATCGCTCAGCGGGCGAAGCGCAGGGTCCAGATCGCCCCGTCGGTCGCGGAGCGGTAGGCGATCGCCGTGCCGTCGGGCGCGACCTCCCACTCATCCTGCGCGACCGTGAAGGGCACCTGCTCGCCGCCGACGAGCGGGGTCCGCGCGCCATCGGCGAGGGTGTAGCGCCAGAGTTCATCGCCGGGGCGACCGGTCGGGGTGGGCAGATAGAGGAGCGCGCGGCTGTCCGGCGTCCAGCGATAGCCCCCGGTCAGCGTCAATCGTTGGCGTCCGCCGCCATCGGCCCCGATCAGCCAGATCCCGTTGAGGTTCTTGTCTGCTTGCAGGGTCGCGGTATAGGCGATCCGCGTGCCGTCCGGGCTGATCGACACATTCTCGAGCCACGAACTGGTGAAGATTTGCGTCGCGGTGCCGGTATTCGTGTCCAGCACCCAGAGTCCCGGATGCTCCGCGCGCGAATCGCGCCCATTGACGAGGATGCGCCGACCGTCCGGGAACCACTGGATCGTCTCGGCGATGAAGACCGGGGGTAACGTCACGATGCCGCCCCCGTCTGGCCGGGCGATGGCGACCTGGAAGGGTGGGTCGAGCGAGGGGGAGACGATCCCCACCCCTGCCGCCGGGACCATCCAGGCGACCCGATCATTCGTGGCGGCCAGGTAGACCCGTTTGCCACCATTGACGATGCCCCCCACCGTCGTCCCATCCGGGCGCACGATCCGGGCGAGGTCGCCATCCGGCGTGGCGATCAGGGAGCGATCGGGAGAGAAGGCACCGAAGGCGGCGCTGAAGAATTGCGGCGTCCCGCCCTCGCGCGCGATCACCCACGTCCCACGTCGCGGATCGCTCGCCAGCGGCGTGCCGTAGAAGATGACGCCGCTGCTATCGGCGAGCCATTGCGGGCGCGGGCAGCAGCCGTCGCCGGTCAGCTTCGTCGCCTTGATCGCGGGATTCGCGGCGACGGTCGGCACGCCGGGCGCGGGGGGCATCGTCGCGCCGGGCGGCAGCGTTGCGGGCACCGCAGTCGGCATCCCGGGAATCGCGGTCGCGGGGGGCACGCCGATCTGCGTCGCGCCGGGGGTGATGATCGCGACCTGAGCGGTCGGCGCACCCGGCGGTTGCACCAGACGCGCGGTCGGCGTGGGTTCGCCGATCGTGCAGGCGGTGAGCGCCAGGACGAGCAGCGCCGGTGCGAGCCGGAATAGGCGCTTCATCAGGGCCACGACCGGGTGTAATCGTTCAGGCGTGCGCCGCCGAAGACGACATCGGGCTGCGCGGTGATCGCGACCCAGCGGTCGGGGTTGTCGAGGTCGCTGACGAAGGTCGTGCCGTTGCGACGGATCCCCGCCGTCGCGTGTTGCCAGTCGATATTGAGCAGCGGCACCGGATTGATCGTCTCGCGCATCTCATTGCGCCGGATCTCCAGGTGGAGGTGCGGGTCGAGGTCGCAGCGCCCCGCCGGATCGCCAGACAGGGCGATCTGGTCGCCCGCGTGGACCAGCTGATTCTGTTCCAGTTTCGCGCGTTCCAGCAGATGCCCGTAGAGCGAGAAGATGCCGTCGCCGTGCGCGATCACCACCGAGTGAGGGGCGGCACCGTAGGGGCCATCGATGGCGAAGATCGTCCCATCGCCGATCGCCAGCACCGGTGTGCCGCAGGGGGTGTTGAAATCGACGCCGAAGTGCAACCCCTGCCCGGCAGGGTATGGATTATCGTGCGACCAGACGGTGTTGCCGTACCACTGCCCCACGAACCAACTCTCCGGCCCTGGTTTCCCATCGAGCGGCGCACGGAAAGGGGGCGCGGCGGCGCGAGCGGGGGTTGCCCCGCTGCGGAGCGCGGTGGCGAGCAGGAGACAGATCACGATGCCGATCGTCAGTGCGCGGGCGCGCGGGCGTTGGGTCATGGCTGGGCCTCCACGCGGTGCCGGGGCGCTGGTGTCGCGGGGAACGAGGTGTACGGACATGTCTGAGGGTATGGTAGCAGGGTGTTCCTATGGGGGCAAGGGGTCAGTGCGGGGGTGGGATGCCCCCGCGCCACGCCGGCGCGGCGCGGGGGATCGGCTACTTCGCGATCAGGCTGGTATCGCGCCACTTCTCGCCCTCTTCGAGCAGCATCACCGGGATGCCATCATCGATCGGGTAGCGATTCCCGTTGCGCCGGTTCACGAGCCAGGACTTCCCCCCGCCATCGGTGTGCAGTTCGAGCGGTTGCTTGTCGCCCGGATCGACGAGGATTTCGAGCAGCTCCGCGCTGATCTGCTGGTCTGTCTCCGCCATCGCGGCCCTCCTAATGCTATCAACGTCTCGGCGGCCCCGTTCGTAGCGTTTTCATGCGCCGACCGAAGTACCTGGCCGCCGGGCCTTCGTGCGCTGAATGGTACACCACGCGCGGCGGTCCGGCGAAGGCTCGCCATGTCACCGAAACGTCACAGGTTGGCGATAATCGCGCGATAGCTGCGCCCTATCCTTAAGGTGTGGCCGGGACGAGCGTGATGACCCGGCACCGTATGAACACGAGAAAGGCAGGCTCCACGATGGTCGATCGCACGATGACTCGGCGGCTGTATCGCTCGCGCACCGAACGGCAGTTCTTCGGGGTCGCTGGCGGGTTGGGACAGTATTGCAACGTCGATCCGACCCTGATCCGGCTGGCCCTGGTCTTCGCAACGTTTCTGACCTTCCCGATCACCCCGATCGTCTACATCATCGCGGCGCTGGTGATCCCGCAGGAGCCGCAGGAGCCGCAGGAGGCGATCCTGCCCGGCGATACCTTCTCGATCTAACGACCCTGGCGTACGCCGGTTGCTCAGCCCGCCGTCCGATTCGCGATCCGCGCGATCACGAATTCTTCGGCGGCGGCCACGTCCACATCGAGGGCGACGCGAACGTTGGCGGGCGCATCGTCGCTCGGTGCGCGCAGCAGCGTCGCCCCGGCGGTGTGGTGCCCGCCGAGTTCCAGGTCGAGGTGCGCTGTGGTGTACGTGGCGAGGTCGGGGCGGGCGACGAGCGCCGCCGCCAGCGGATCGTGCAAGAAGGTGTAGCCGAGCCGCCCGAAACGGGGGTAGCGCGCCACCTGATCGGCCACGGCGGCGTGGAACGGCGTCCCCGCCGCCGCGATCCGCGCCATCCCGTCCCGGTTGATCCGCACGCGCATCGTCACATCGAGCGGGACGAGGGTGATCGGCAGCCCGGAGGCGAAGACGATCTGCGCCGCCTCCGGGTCGCAGCGGATGTTGTGCTCGACGTAAGGGAGATCCAGACTCCCCGGCCCGCGCACGACCCCGCCCACGATCGTCACCCCGGTCAGGTCGTGGACGAGGCGTGGCGCGCGCTTCAGGGCGAGCGCCACGTTCGTCAGCGGGCCGATCGCCAGCAACTGGACCGCGCCTGACCCCTCGCGCGCGGTCCGCACGATGAAGTCGACCGCATCCTCATCCTCCGCTGCGGGCGTGTCCGCCGCCGCTTCGAGGAGTCCTTGTCCCTCATGTCCCTCCCAATAGATCGGACGCAGCCCCAACAGCGTGTCGCTCGCCCCTTGCAGAACCGGCACGCCGCGCGTCCCGTGGAGCGCCAGGAGTTGCCGTACCATGCGTGCGCGCAGCGCGACATCGCCGTAGACGCACGTCACCCCGGCCAGGGTCAACTCGGGCGAGCCGAGGATCAGGGCCAGCGCGAGGCAATCGTCCACATCGGTGCCGATGTCGGTGTCGAGGATCAGCCGGGTGGTCATCCGCGCCCTTCTCTTTCATTGGCGTCGGCGTACAGCGGCGTGACGAAAGCGGCGAAGGGACGTGGCGTTGCGCCATGCCACCCCGCCGCCGCTCGCGGAGCGCTCAGCCTTTGACCGCGCCCGCCGAGAGCCCTTGCACCATGTACCGTTGGGCCAGGAAATAGAGGGCCATCACCGGGAGGGCGGAGAGGACCGCCCCGGCCATGATCGGCCCCCAGAGGAAGACGTCACCGGTGATCAGGTATTGCAACCCGACCGGCACGGTGCGCTTGTCCTCCGAGGTGATGAAGATCAGGGCCAGCAGCAGTTCGTTCCAGGCTCCGGTGAAGGTGAAGATGCCCACCGCTACCAGCCCCGGCGCGGAGAGGGGCAGGAGGATGCGGAACATCGCCCCGAGGCGGGTCGCGCCGTCCACCATCGCCTGCTCTTCGAGATCGGGCGGGATGCCCTTGAAATAGCCCATCAGTAACCACGTACTGAACGGTGTGGAGAAGGTTAGGTAGACGAGTATCAGGCCGTGCAACGAGTTGCCAAGGTTGAGCTGCGCCACCAGGACCGAGAGGGGGATGAAGAGGAGCGACGAGGGGGTGAGGTAGGCGAGCAGGATCAGCTTCCCGATCGCGCCGCGCAGACGATATTTCACCCGCACGAGGCTATACGAGGCCAGCGTGGCGATGAAAACCGAGACGAACGTCGCGGCGGTGGCGACGATGATGCTGTTGCGGATGTTGATCAGGAAGTGCTTCTGCACCAGCAAGGTCTGGTAATTGAGCAGCGTCGGATTCGTCGGGAAGAGCGACGGCACCCGGTAGATGTCGCGGGAGGTCTTGAACGAGATCGTGACCATCCAGTAGATCGGGAAGAGGACGAGCAGGCAGACGACGAAGAGCAAAACATACGTCCCCACCACGCGCCACGGGAAGCGGAAGCGCACACCGGCGCGGCTCTGCTCCTGCGCGGGGGCGGGCGACTGCGCGCGGGAAATGGTTGCCATTGGCAGACTCCTTGGATGCGAGTAGGCGGTGGATCAGTCGGCAGTCGGCAGTCGGCAGTCGGCAGTCGGCAGAAAGGGAGTCCGTAGTCGGCGGTCGATGGACCGTAGTCCATAGGGGCTTGCTGGTAGGCATTGCCTTTCAACGGCACCGACACTGCCGACTGCCGACTGCCGACTCGCCTTACTCTTTCTGCAGCAACGCCGCGACGATGAAGACGAGGATCGCCAGCACCGGGACGATGGAGACCGAGACCGCCGCAGCTTCGCCCAGGCGCTGACTCTGGAGGCCGAAAAAGGCCAGCACCGGCAGGACCATCGTCGCGTCGGACGGGCCACCCTGGGTCATGATCCAGATATTCTCGAAGCTGTTGGAGGTCCAGATCGAGGAGAGGAGGGTCACGACGATGATGACGTGGCGAATGCTGGGCAGGGTGATGAAGCGGAAACGCTGCCAGCGCCCCGCGCCGTCCACCTTCGCCGCCTCGTATTGCTCCTGCGGCACATTCTGGAGCGCCGCCAGGAAGGAGATGCACCAGAAGGGGAAGCCACGCCAGATGGTGGCGATGATCACCGCCGGGAGCGCCGTCTGTCGCTGACCGAGCCAATCGATCACGCCGAAGTCGAAGCCAAGTTGTTGCAGGAACAGATTGATCCCGCCGCCGATCGGCTGGAAGAGGAGTCGCCACGTCAGGAAACTGACGAACGCGGGCATCGCCCACGGCAGGAGGATGAACGAGCGGAAGATGTTCCGCCCGCGAATCTTCTCATTCAGGAGCAGCGCCAATCCGAGCCCGATCCCGAATTTCAGGACATCGGTGACGACGACGAGGGTGACCGTGTTGGCGACGGCACGGTTGAAGCTGACCCAGTTAAAGAGGGTGCGATAGTTGTCGAAGCCGACGAAGTGGCCCGCATCGCCGACGATCCGGCTGGTGAAGGAGATATAGATCGCATACACGAACGGATAGGCGACCAGCCCGAGCAGCAGCAGGCAGATCGGGACGACCATTAGGTAGCCCCCCAACGCCTCGCGCCGGGCCATCGTCATGAACGAGCGTCGTTGTGACAAAGGGGCGCTTTGCACCGCCATGAGTTCCTCCCGGAGGAGTCGTGGGTCGTGAGCGAGGAATCGTCGGTTGTCGGTTGTCAGCAGGGTGACGATGCCCGGCAGCACCACCACTACGGACCACGGACCACGGACTTCTTCCCTCACGACCCACGACCCACGACCCTACTTGTACTTCGCGTAGATCACGTCGCCGGCCTTCTGGGCCTCGTCGATGGCGCGGTCGAGATCGTAGTTGTCGATCACCACGCGCTGGATCATCTTCGGCACGATGAAGTTGTTGTTGAACTCCGCATAGGCGGTATTGTTGAGGTCCGGGAACGCGGGCGCGGTGCCATTCTGGGCCAGATCGGCCAGGCCGGCGCGGATGGGGTCGTTGAAGGCGTCGAGCTTCAGGTGGCTCTGGAGGGATGGCCCGTAGATCGCCACCTTGTAGTACTTGTTGAGGAAGTCGGCGTTCGACAGATACTCGATCAGCGCCTTCGCCGCGTCGATGTTCTTGCCGCCCTTGGGGATCGCCCGCACGTTGGGGCCGAACGAGGAGATTTGCATCTTCGGGCCGCTCGGCAGCGCCGAGTAGCCGGTGTTGTTGACCAATTCGTCGTCCTTGTTCGCCTTGGCCGTGATCGCCACGCTGCCGGTGTTGGCGATGAAGACCGCCTGCCCGGCGAGGTAGGCATTGTTGTCGCCCGCGCCGTCCCAGGTGGTGCAGCCCGGCGGGAAGAGCCCCTTCTTGTAGAGCCCCGTCACCCATTCCAGGTAGGTCTTCGTCTCCGCCGACTTCAGCGTGCAGGTCTTGCCATCGGCGGCGGCGATACGCCCGCCCCACGATTGCATTACCGACACTTGCAAGTTCCCGTCGCCCACGTTCGACAGCGCGAAGCCCATCCCGTAGAGCGGCGACTTGGTCACCTTCTCGGCGGCGGTCCCCAACTCTTCCCAGGTCTTCGGCACCTGGATATTCGCCTTTTGCAGCACATCCTTGCGCGAGAAGAGGAGGTTGCCCGAGACGCCGAAGGGGATGCCGTTGCGGCTGCCGCCGAAGCTCTTCGGGTCGGTCGCCAGATCGGTCCCCTTCAGCCAGCCGCCCTGCGCCGAGCCGATCTTGTTGTAGAGATCGTCGAGGGCGGTGAGCTTCTGCGTGTTGGAGAGGAGGAGCATCAGATCGAGACCCATGTCGAGCGCGTCCGGCAGGGTGTTCGACTCGACCGCCGCCGCGACCTTCGTATTCGTCTCGTTCTGATTAATCATCACCACGTCGATGTCGATCTTGTTCTGCTTGCCCCAGTCCTTGACGGTGCTGGAAAGGAGATTGTTGGCTTCATCGGAGAAAATCAGCCCCCCCCAGTAAATCATCTTCCCGGTGGAGGTGAAGCCGCCGGAAGCCGCCGGGCTCGCCGACGCGCTCGCGGCGCTGGTCGGGGCGGCGCTGGCCCCGGTCGATGCCGAGGGTGCCGCGCTCATCGAGGGTGCGGCGCTCGCCGCCGGTTTCGTCGCGGTCGGCGCGATACTGCTGAAAGGGTTCGATTGCGTCGGTGCCGCGCCCGCCCCGCCGCTCGATACCGTGGTGCTCGCTGTGCCGCCGCAGGCGGCGAGCAAGGCCGCTGCGACGCCGCCGAGTGCGCCGCCCAGGAACACACGTCGCGATAGGTGCTTCCGATCCATCACCCCGATCCCTCCCCGATAAGTTGTTCGTCAACTGGCGTCGTGAAGGGGTTATATCCGACCGCGAGTACGATGTAAAGCGCCTTGTTGCGAAGTCTCGTGTCTGCTGGTCGCTCTGGCGCTTGACAAGTCCGTTCGCGCGGGCGATCTATAAGCGCGGCGCATGGTGCCGGTGTGGCATGAAGCGGCAGGAGGGGTGCGAACAATGGTGGCATTGGGGCTACGGATCGCGGTCGGACAATTCAACGAACTGACCGAGGAGAAGCTGATCTTCGCGCAGCAACTCGGCGTGCCGGGGGTGCAGATGAATACCCCGCGCCTCCCGGAACACGACGGGACGTGGGCCTTCGAGGATCTGTTGGCCCTGCGCCTGAAAACCGAGGAGTACGGCCTGCGCTTCGAGGCGATCGAGAATGTGCCGATCCATTTCTACGATAAGGCGATGCTCGGCCTGGACGGGCGCGATGAGCAGATCGCGAAGTATCAGGAGCTGATCCGCAACGTCGGACGCGCGGGCATCCCGATCCTCGGCTACCACTTCATGCCCAATTCGGTCTGGCGCACCACCAGCACCGGACCGGGACGCGGCGGCGCGCACGTCACCGCGTTCAACATGGCGCTGGTGGAGTCGGCACCGGGCGGCGGGCAGAGCGCCTTCGTCGCCAAGCGCGATGAGAAGCTCGATGCGCTGTGGGTGAAGGAAGAGCTCGGCGGCGATGTCGTCACCGAGGAGCAGATGTGGGCCAACTACGCGTACTTCATGCGCGCCGTGCTGCCGGTGGCGGCGGAGGCGGGGGTGAAACTGGCCTTGCACCCCGATGATCCGCCGGTACCGATGCTCGGCGGGGTGGCGCGGCTCTTCAAGGATATCGCCGGGTTCCGGCGCGCGGAGCAGATCGCGCTCGACACGCCGGGCGGCGAGGCGTGGGGGCTCGACCTCTGCCTCGGCTGCTGTTCGGAGATGCCGGGCGGCGCGACGAATGTGCGCGCGATGATCGAGCACTTCGGGCCGCGGGGGCGGATCGCCTACATCCACTTCCGCGATGTGCAGGGGACGGTCCCGGAATTCGCCGAGTGTTTCATCGGCGAGGGGAACTACAACGCGGCGGAGATCATGCGCCTGCTGAAGACGAGCGGCTTCACCGGCTTCCTGCTCGACGATCACGTCCCGCACATGATCGACGATAGCACCTGGCAGCACCGCGGGCGGGCGCACGCCATCGGCTACATGCAGGGTATCCTTGATACGCTCGCCCTCTAAACCGCAGCGCGTGTGGGCGGGACACGGCGGGCGTGGGCTGCCGAGGGGTTGAAACCTCCCGGAGGGCAGCCACCACCCCGCAAGGCGGTATAGGCTCCCAGGCTGCATGGCCTGCGGCCACGCAGTACCCCGGAGGGTAGCCGCTACCCATGAAGGGCACACTGTACCCGTGAAGGGCACAATGTCCCCCTGCGCGGACCGGGCGGCGACGGCGCGGGAGGTGGTGCCCCTCGGCGCTGCGGTTTAGGATTGGCGGATCACACTATCCAGTTGTACGTTGTGGCGTCCACGCCTATCGTTCAGGCGTGGGCGCTGCGCTGTTCGTATGCGATGAGCGCGAGGAGTGGGGCATGGGCGAACCGGTGAACGGCGATCTGCCGCTCGTCACGCGCGGCCAGCTGCTGGCCGATCTCCGCGCGCTCGGGGTGTGTCCGGGCGACACGCTGATGCTGCACGTCTCGGTGCGGGCGCTCGGCCGGGTCGTCGGCGGGCCGCGCGTCGTCCTCGATGCGCTGCTCGACCTGCTGACGGCGGACGGGACGGTGCTGATGTTGGCGAGCTGGGAGGGCAACCCCTACGGGCTGGCCGATTGGCCGGAAGCGGCGCGCGCGGCGTGGCTGGCGGAGTGTCCGCCGTTCGACCCGGCCACCTCCCCGGCGGACCACCGCGCACTGAGTATCCTCGCGGAGTATCTGCGAACGTGGCCCGGCGCGCGCCGCAGCGATCACCCGCTCGCCTCGTTCGTCGCGGTCGGCGCGCGGGCCGAGGAACTGACCGCGCGGCACCACTGGCAGTACGGGCATGGCCTCGATGGGCCGCTCGCACGCCTCTGCGACGCCGATGGCGCGGTGCTGCTCCTAGGCGACCTTCTCACCAACGCCACCCTCCTGCATCACGCCGAGCACCTGGCGGCGATCCCCGACAAGCGCGTCGATCGCTATGTCATGCCGGTCCTGCGCGATGGCGCGCGCGTCTGGGTCACGATCGAGGAGTACGATACGACGAACGGCATCGCCGATTTCGGCGAGGAGGATACCTTCGCGGCAATCGGGCGCGATTTCCTCGCGGCGGGGCAGGGTCGCCGTGGGATCGTCGGGGCGGCGGATGCGATCCTGCTCCCGGCGGCGGCGCTCGTCCGCTTCGGCGTGCGCTGGTTGGAGACACACTATCGGGCTGCCGCTCGTGCGCGGTGACGCCTCTGCCGCCCGCCTGTAGGTTGAAAATATAGTTTCCCTCTGCCTGCCGAAAATTTGGCGTGCGTGCGTGGCCGCTTCACCGGTGACGCGTGTGTATGGTTTCCCTCGCTGGCCTCCATCGGCACAATCCACGCGAACGCGATGAAGAATATAGTTTGCCTCTGACCCGTCCCCTCGTCATAGAGGCACAATTTGGCCCAGGGCAACCAGGCCAGCACGGCCCCGGGCGGTGGCAGGCGGACTAAAAGGGCCGCCACAGCAGGCGATGCACTACGGGCACGGTCGGCAGGATCGACGCTGCGGTTGGCCTGGCGACGCGCCCCCTTTCCGGGTCGGCACACGAAAGCGCATGACGGCCGGCAATGCCTGCGTCGGGAGCTGTAGGTATCAATACTTATTGGGCTTTGGCCTTGTTATGGCGAGTTCGCGTCCGGCGCGGCGAAGCCGCGGCACGTCAGGGATTTCTCCGCTTTTCCCTGTATGCCCAGGGCAGTAGTCCGGCGTTTGCGTAATCCGGCAGTCCCCGCGTCCGCCGCGCCACCCGCAGGGGCGGGCGGTACTTCGGGGCGCCGACGTTCTGGTCCGTCCGCTGGTTGGCCGTGACGATCGTCGAACATGCGCGCGTCGCCGCGTGGCAACGGCGACCTCGTGGTGGGCACCGCGCCGCGCGCCACGCCGTGGTGCTTCCCAGGGCGGGTGTCCCTTTCAGCATGGTAGGCGACTGAGGGACTTTCCTTGAGTCGACCTCTCTCTTGAAAAATATGGGTAATATTGGCGTGTTAGCGGCAATCTACTCGTCTGCCCTGGACATTCAAGAGCACTCACGGAATAGAGGTCATCCCTGGCGCGGGGGGGGGG
>JAABUU010001430.1_pt1 | contig 40339 bp, 45 predicted proteins | sample 5559301 | NCBI WGS metagenome assembly JAABUU01 (sample SAMN10711884, study PRJNA513360) | rock metagenome | isolation source: Antarctica rocks | place: Antarctica: Victoria Land, Richard Nunatak white | reverse complement strand
CAAGGCGGCGACGATCCCGCCGGTCGGCTGATAGGTCAATGCCTTCAACGTCAGCAGCGACCGTTTGATGGCGTCCTTGTACGGTCCGGACACCGGGTTTCCCCGGGCCGACCACTCGGTCCAGAACTGCGCAGTGTTCCGCAGCGCATGTTCGGCGTCCACCATTGTCGGTGGGTGTTCATGGCTGGCATGCCAGGTCATCACGAACGGCACCCGGTCCCCAGCGTTCACGACGAATTCGGAGACGGTTGAATACTCTTCACCCTCGGTCGGTGCCGGGGTGCGCAGCCGCACCGTGTCCGGCCCGGCGACGGCGACGACCTGATCGCCGTGGCGGCGGACCCACGGGACGATGTGGCCGTAGTCGAACCGCAGCCGCAGCGTCGAACGGATCTGCACCGACCCGCTGATGCCTTCCACGATGCGCACCACGTCGGGGGCGTGCCCGCGGGGAGGCATGAAGTCGATGACCCGAACCGTTCCATCCGGCGTGGTCCAGTCGGTGTGCAGAATCAGGGTGTCCTTGACGTAGCGCCGGCTGCTGCAAACGCCCCCTGCGGTGGGGGCGATCTGCCAGTGGCCGGCATCGGGGGTGTCCAGCAGCGCCGCGAAACACGCCGGGGAATCGAACCGCGGAAAGCACAGCCAGTCGATGGATCCGGTGGTGGCCACCAGAGCGCCGGTTTGCAGATCGCCGAGTAGGGCATAATCCTCGATGCGTGGCATATCGAGTGATCCTGCCAGCTCCGTCCCCCAGGACGACCTCACCCCCACGACAATGCGATCACGCGGCCGGTGCGTCGGGCGTTGCGCAGCAACCCGACCGACAACGGACATCGCCGCGCCCGCCCCCACCCGGCGGCTCGACCGCTGCTCAATGGGGATGCTTGTTGTGCGTCCGCGATTTTCGTCGGCCATCCATGTGGGAGCTGCACTTCGGCCTTCGCCGCCACCACCGCAGAATTCGATCTCCCAGCAGGAGATGACCAGCGGTAGGTCGGCGGGCGGGAACACCCGCGCGCTCATGCGGCGCGGGCGGGACTCCTTTCCGGCTGGAGTCACTCCACTGCCGCCATCGCAGTGGCGTGGGGCAGGCTGATCTCGCAATGATTCAGCCGGCCCGTGCGGCCGCGCCCCGCTCCCAGATGAAAGGCCCCAGCGACCATGAAGATCATCACCCTCGAGGAACATTTCCTGGACACCGACGTCGCCCGGGCAAGCGCGGCCGCCTCGAAAGCGCTCAGCCCGAATTTCGCTGCCTCCTACGACCCCGCCCGCGGGTTTCCCTACTCGCCCAGCGGCGACGTTCTCCGCGACCTCGGCGAGAATCGGCTCGCAGACATGGATGCCAACCAGATTTCGATGCAGGTTTTGTCCTGCCTGAGCGTCCAGCAGCTCCCGGCCGAGGTTGCCCTCGACCTGACCAAGAAAGTCAACGACACCCTCGCAGCAACAGTGGCCAACCATCCCGACCGGTTCGCCGCGTTCACTGCGTTGCCGACCGCGGTTCCCAACGACGCCGCCGACGAGCTGGCTCGCGGCGTCACCGAACTCGGCTTCGTGGGCACCATGATCTTCGGCCGAACCGAAGACGAATTCCTCGATGCCGAGCGGTTCGACCCGATCCTGGCGCGGGCCGCAGATTTGAAGGTGCCGATATATCTGCATCCAGCTGTCTCGCCCCGGGTTGTCAGCGACGCCAACTACGCCTGTCTTGACCCCCTCGTCAGCGCCCGGTTCGAGACCAGCGCCTGGGGCTGGCACCAGGAGACAGCGGTGCACTTCCTGCACCTGGTCCTGTCCGGCACCCTCGACCGTTATCCCGAGCTGCAATTCATCCTCGGACATTGGGGCGAAATGATCCCGTTCTATCTCGATCGCCTCGACGAAGCGCTACCCCGCACCGTCACCAAACTCGGCCGGTCCATCGGCGAGTACGTGAGGCAGAACGTCTACATCACTCCGAGCGGAATGTGGAGCCAAGCGCAGCTGCAGTTCTGTGCACAAACGGTGGGCACCGACCGGATGATGTATTCGGTCGACTATCCCTTTGTCGGAAACGAGGGCGCCGCCGAATTCCTGGAAACGGCCGACCTGCCACAGCCGGTCAAGGAAGACATCGCCCACGGCACCGCCGAACGGCTCCTCGGCCTATGACGACCACGGCAGTCACCCCACGATATTGCCGCAGTCCTGGCGCGAGGACACTGACCGATGGGTCCGACCCGAAGGAGCTTCACCGATGACCAGGAGCGCAGGGTCGCTACCGAACAGGCCGGCACGCAGTGGCGCCCAATCGTTGTTGAGTTGCCAGCTGGCCCCTGGGATGGGTTAAAGAACTTCGAAGAGGCCGGCTGCGCCCATGCCGCCCCCGACGCACATGGTGACGACAACGTACCGGGCGTTACGGCGACGCCCCTCCAGGAGAGCGTGCCCGACAAGGCGGGCACCGGACATCCCGTACGGGTGGCCGATGGCGATGGCCCCGCCGTTGACGTTGACCTTATCCGGGTCGATCTTCAGGAAATCCTGGCAGTACAGCGCCTGCGACGCGAAGGCCTCATTCAGCTCCCACAGGTCGATGTCGTCGACACTGAGACTGTGTTGGGCGAGAAGTTTCGGGACGGCGAAGACCGGTCCGATGCCCATCTCGTCGGGTGCGCAACCAGCCACGGCGATCCCGCGGTAGGCCCCTAGTGGGGTAAGGCCGCGCCGTGCCGCCTCGCCGGCCTCCATCAGCACGGCCGCCGACGCGCCATCGGACAATTGTGATGCGTTGCCGGCGGTGACCGTCGACGTGGTGGTTACGGACCCGTCCGGAAGGACGGTCCGAAGGCCGGCCAGCCCGTCAAGCGTGGTGGACGGCCTGTTCCCTTCGTCGACTTCGATGGTGAATTCCACCGCGTGGCTCTGGCCGGTCTCCTTGTCGGTGACCAGTCGGGATCCGCTGAACGGAATGATTTCTTCGGCGAAGACCCCTTTCGCCTGCGCGGCGGCGGTGCGTTGCTGCGACCGCAACGAGTATTCGTCCTGCCGTTCCCTACTGATTCCGTACCGCTGCGCGACGTTCTCCGCCGTATGCAGCATCGGTAGGTATGTGTCGGGCAGGTGCTCCATCAACCACGGGTCAACCGCACGATAAGTGTTTCTGTGCTCGTTCTGCACCAGTGAGATGGACTCGACACCACCACCAACAGCAATGGTCAGCCCATCGACGAGAATCTCTTTGGCTGCGATGGAGATTGCCATCATGCCGGACGCGCATTGGCGGTCCACGGTCATTCCCGGAACGGTCACTGGCAGCCCGGCGCGCAGAACTGCCTGACGTGCCACGTTGAACCCCGTGGTGCCTTCCGGCTGGGCGCAACCCAGGACCACGTCCTCGACCTCAGCGCCGTCCACGCCTGACTTGGCAAGTGCGCCGCTGATCGCGTGTGCGGCGAGATGCTGACCGGAGGTGTTATTGAATGAGCCGCGATAGGCCTTCCCGATAGGCGTGCGGGCGGTGGACACAATGACTGCTTCCCTCATCGGGCAGACTCCTTGATCGCTTGGGTAATTGGTGATGGACATTGCAACATCGTGGTTGGTCTGGTCGAGCGGCGTGTCACTGATCGCGGGCCAGCGGTCCGCGAGGTCTTCTTGGCAAGCGGTTATCCATCGGTTGAGAGGCCGCGACCAGTCGCGTGTCCAGGCCCCGCGCACCGGGACCGTCGCCGGGCCTAGTTTGACATTGGTGGCTGAACGTCCCTAGCTCCGGTCCGGGAACTCAGGTGAAGGCTCCGACCCCGGTGTGTCCCTCCCGACGATCAGCGTTTGGATTGTCTCGGTGCCCTCGTAGGTGTGCAGCGCCTCGATGTCGGCCATGTGCCGCATCACGTGATATTCCAGAAAAATACCGTTGCCGCCCAACAGTTTACCCACGTCACGCCGGCCCTGGGAAAATATCCCACCGGTACAGCACCTCGGTGTCGGCCAGTTCGCTGGGATAGTTCCTGCCGCCCCGGACTCTTTCGCATCCGGGTTGGCTTCGAACGCGCGATCGACAGGCACCAAGGTGATTGCGATCAGCTGATGTGCCCGGAAGCTTCCGGCGGTCCTCTGGAAATTTCAATTATCCACGGCTTATCAATAATCGTCGTGAGTGTTAGCATTTGCTGTATGGCGAAGCGGACCGGCAGTGAGACCTTGGCGGTCAATGTCTACGAGCAGCTGCGCTCGGCGATCCTCAATCGCGCTCTGGCGCCGGGTGAGCGGCTCAAGCCGGTGGAATTGGCGGTGCAGTTCGGGGTCAGCCTGGGGGTGATGAGGGAGGCGACGAGTCTGTTGGCGGCGCAGAACCTGGTGCGGTTGGACCGCAACCGCGGCTGCCACGTCACGTCCCTGTCGCTCGCGGCGTTGGCAAACCTGACTGTGGCCCGCCAGCTCAATGAGGGCGCAGCGCTGCGGTTGTCGGTGCAGCACGGCGGTGTCGGCTGGGAGTCCCAGGTGCTGGCGGCGCATCATCGGATGGCAACCCGACCGATGTTCCTTCCAGAAGACCCGACCACGCGCAATGAGGAGTGGGCGTTGGCGCACCTGGCGTTTCACTCCGCATTGATCGACAACTCGGGCAACCCAATCCTTCTGGACATCTGCGCTCGGCTCTCCGATGCTGCTGAGCTGTACCGGGCGTGGTCCAGCACCGGTATTCAGGAACTGCACCGCGACGTCGCCGGCGAGCACCAGGGGTTGCTGGACGCCGCCCTCGCCCATGACGCCGACCACGCCGTCGCCCTATTTCAGGCGCACCTGGCCCGCACCCAACAGATCCTCGTCAACACCAACTTCAACCCCGGCCCCGGCCCCGGCGAGGCCGGTCGGTCCACGGTCAACGCCGGCTGAGGAGCCCCGTCGGCCGGCCGCCCCGGCACCCCATCGTCAGCTCTGTCCCATTACTCAACGAAGAGGATGCCGCATGGCCATCGAGCACAGCACGTACTTCCGCAGCCCCAAGCCGCGGCCCATCATCGCCCCGCGGCTGCACCACGCGACGTTCATGACCATGGACGTCGATGCGATGGTGAAGTTCTACGAAGCGGTCTGCGGGTTGCAACCGGTGTACTACGCCGAGCACGCCGCCTGGTTGACCAACGACGAGGCCAATCACCGCATCGCGCTGCTGCGCCTGCCGGGCACTCATCCGCCGGTCGACAAGCCGCACAGCGCCGGACTGCACCACACCGCCTTCGAATACGCCACCTTCGACCAGTGGCTGGACAACTACGTGCGGCTGCGCGAGCTGGATATCCTGCCGGTCATGTGCCTGGATCACGGGATGACCATCTCGATGTACTACGCCGACCCCGACGGCAACGGGGTCGAGATCCAGGTCGACGCCTTCGACGACTGGGCCCTGTCCAAGGAGTGGATGTGGGCCTCGCAGGAATTCTCCGAAGACCAGGTTGGTCCGCAATTCGACCCGGAACTGTTCGTCAAGGCCCGGGCGGCCGCGGTGAGTGCCGCAGAAATCCACCGCAACGCCCGCGCCGGGCAGTACTTCCCCGCCAAGCCGCGGCTGGAGTTGACCTTCCCTGACCCGTGGCCGGCGCGGATTGACGCCGAACCGGACCTCGCGCACGGCGTACCGCTGCCCCCGGCTGCGGGGGCCTGACGTGCGCATCGGGAACCTGGCCGGTCGGGCCGTACTGATCCAGCAGGAAACCGCACTGGATATCGGGGTGGCCTCCGGCGATCGGTTCGGACCGGACCCGCTGCGCGTGTTCCAGCAGTGGGCCGCGTTCACCGCCTGGGCCGCGGGCGCCGACTTCGGCGCCGCGAAACCGTTCGACAGCAAGGATCTATTGGCCCCGGTCCCCAATCCCGGTCAGATCTTCGCGATCGGCCTGAACTATGCCGACCACGCGGACGAGGCGAACCTGGCGCATCCGGCGGACCTGGTGGTGTTCACCAAGTTTGCCTCCAGCCTGGCCGGGCCGAACGTGACGGTGGAGTTGCCGAGCAAGTTCGTGGACTACGAAACCGGGTTGGTCGTCATCATCGGAGCTGCCGCGCACCGGGTCGACCAGGATCAGGCCCGCGCCGCCGTCGCGGGGTTCTGCGTCGGGCAGGACTACAGCGAACGGGTGGTGCAGCGCCGCGGCCCGGCCCCGCAGTTCAGCCTGGGCAAGTCCTACCCGAACTTCTCACCGTTCGGTCCCGCCGTGGTCACCCTCGACGAACTGCAGGATCCCGACGCGCTGCCCATCGGCGCCGTGCTGGAAGGGCCGACCGCCGCCGGGCAGGGAGGAAGCTGGAAGGTGCAGGACGGCAACACCGCGGACCTGATCTTCCCGGTGGCCCGGATCATCGCCGACCTGTCGCAGGTGGTGTCGTTGGCCCCGGGTGACCTGATCTTCACCGGCACCCAGGCGGGGGTCGGGATGGCGCGCGGCATCTACCTGCAACCGGGAGATGTGCTCATCAGCACCATCGCCGGCATCGGCTCCCTGCGCAACGAATTCATCTAGGCCGGACCCCGATGTCAACATCGACGACGCCTCCTGAGAGCGGACACGGACGAACGGTTCTGTGGTCACCGGCCGCCGACGGGCGGCACGCGGCTCGGCTGCAGGAGTTCATGACCTGGGTCGGTCAGCACCAAGGACCCGTCCCGGAGAACTATCGGCAGATGTGGCAGTGGTCGGTCAGCGAACTGTCGGACTTCTGGGACGCCGTTCGCGGGTACTTCGACGTGATTGGTGACGGATTCTCCGGGCCGGCCCTGGCTTTGGAGCAGATGCCCGGCGCCCGGTGGTATCCCGACGCGCGGGTCAACTACGCCGAGAATGTGCTGCGGCACGCCGGCGATCCGGATCGCGCGCAGGCCGCGGCGATCCTGCACCTGGAGGAGGACGGCGCGACCCGGGAGATCAGCTGGCGAACTCTCGCCGGCCAGGTCGCCTCGCTGGCAGCAGCGTTGCGGCGCATGCGTGTGCAGCCCGGCGACGTCGTCGCCGCCGTGCTGCCGAACATTCCGGAGGCGATCATCGGGCTGCTCGCCTCGGCGAGCATCGGTGCGGTGTGGTGCATCTGCTCCCCCGACCTGGGGGTGAAGGCAACCTTGGATCGGCTCGGTCAGCTGGACCCGGTGGTGTTGATCGGGACCGCCGGGTACCGCTTCAACGGTAAGTGGGTCGACCGCGGCGGCGATCTGGACGCCGTGGAAGCGGGACTGCCGACGGTGCGGCACACCATCATCGTGACCGCGCAGAACCCAGGCGCTCGTACTGTTTTCGGCGACCTGGAGGTGTTCGCTGCGACGTAGACCTCAGTGCCATCTCGACAGTGCGGGTCAAGATGGCGGGCGCGACGCCCTCACCCCGAGGGTGACGGCCGGTTCGTGGGGAGCGGGGACGCTGTTCAGTCGTCGGTGTGGGTCATGTCGATCAGCCGGCGCAGGCAGGTGTCGCGCAGGGGTTCCGGGAAGTTGTCGGCCAGGCGGTTGTAGACGACGCGTCCCTGTTTGCGGGTGGCGACCAGGCCGGCGGGGCGCAGTAAGCGCAGGGCGTAGGAGACGGAGTCCTCGCTGACCTCCAACGCCAGGGCCAGGTCGCCGACACACAGTTCTTCGGCGACGTCCAGGGCGTAGATGAGCCGCAGCCTGACGGGGTCGGCCATCATGGACAGCAATCCGGTGAGCCGCGCGGCGTCATCGGCCGACGGGAGCCGGGACTTGGCGTGGGCGACCCGTTGCGGGTCGATGGGGTGCTCGTGGTCAGTGATGCCCATGATGAACCTCTTGGACGCGATTGGAGTTGGTGGGGTCGGCAAGATGCTTGATTCGGTGGCCGGGGTCGGTCAGGAACGTCTGCCGGCAGCTGGCGGAACAGAACCAGAAATGCTGACCGTCGACGTCGGCGACATGATCTGTGGCGCTGGGGTCGACCGTCATCCCGCACACCGGATCTTTCGCCATCTGCCCGGTCATCCCTGTCCCGGCGGCGGCCGTCTCTGAAGCGGATGCGGTGGTGGTGGAGGGGGTTCCAAGGAATTTGGTGGGGTCGGCGTCGAAGCGGTGTGCGCAGTGATCGGAGCAGAAGTACAAAGGCTGCCCGTCGTGGCTGCGGCTGGCGGGGGCGTGGGCGATTTCGACCTGCATGCCGCAGACCTGGTCCTTGGCGTATCGCCGCGGGCCTGACGTATCGCGGTGGCGATACAGCCAGTACAGGACGGAAAACCCGATGACGGCGATGATGTTCAGGATGCTCGTGTAATCCCAGCTGAACCTGGTCGCGACAATCATCGTCGGCCGCGGCGGGTCCGGGATCGATACCGCCTTGAACAGGTACTCGACGGCCAGGCCGGCCAGGCTCATGGTGGCCCAGAACGTGGCCAGCAGTCGCAGGGTGATCGCGGTGCCGAAGTACTTGCGGTAGATCAGCAGCAACGGCAACGTGATCAGGTCGGCGAAGACGAACGCGACGACCCCGCCGAAGCTGATGCCGCCCTGCCACAACGCGGCGGCCAACGGGACGTTGCCAACCGAGCAGACGAAGCTGATGATCGCCAGGAACGGCCCCAGGACCACGTTCTCCAGGCTGGACAGAAAACCGTGCCCGGTCAGAAACAGGGACTGCCAGAACCCGGACGGCACCAAGGCTGCCAAGAACCCGGCGACGACGAACCCGATCACCAGTTCCTTGCGGATCATCGTCACGTCGCTGACGGTGTAGCCGGCCGCATCGCCCCAGCCCCGGCGGCTGCGCAGCCTCTTGCGCAGCGGGAGCTGTTCGGCCGGGCCGCTGTCCTCGTCGGTCTGCCCGTGCGCGTCGCCGTGGTCGTGCTGGGCGTACGGGTTCGAAGCGTCCACCGCGGCGGCGCTCTCGGAATTGAGTCGCTCCCGCGCCGGTGCGATCCAGCTTTCGGGGATGACGCAGGGCAGCACGAACCCGAGGAGGGCGATCATGATCGCGCCGCCGACGAACTCGGCCAGGGCGAACTGCCACCCGATCAGCAGCCACAGCACGATGCCCAGTTCCACGACGAGGTTGGTGGAGGCGATCATGAACACGATGGACGCGGTGAAGTCTGCGCCACGGGAGAACAGACTCTTCGCCAACGCCGACGCCGCGTAGGAACAGGACGAGCTGATCGCTCCGAAGAACGAGGACTTGGCCAGGGTTTTTGGGCTGTGATCGCCCAGGGCCTTTCGCATCTCGCCCCGGGAGACGAACGCCTGCACCGCACCGGACAGCGCAAACCCCAGCACCAGCGCCCACAACGTCTCCCAGAACATGAAGAACGCCTCGTCCAGGCCATGCCAGACACCGCTGAAAAATCCCACTATTAACCCCTGCTCTCGGCGCGGGCCATTCGATGACCCGTATCCGGTCTACTCCGATACCAGCACACCCGCAAGTCCGTACAACCGTGCGGATGTTGTCTGATGATTCACATCGATCCGTCGACCGATCGTTGGCCACCGCCATCCGAACCCCGATCGTTGGCCACCGCCATCCGAACCTGGGCACACTGGTCACCGTGGACCAGACGCGACCTCCTACCCTTCAGGGGTCAGTGCTGCGGTGGTTGATGTCCGGCCTGGTGATGTCCGGAATCCTGGCCATGCATGTGTTGGGCGGTCACGACGCAGGCGGCTCCGAGCCGATGGCCATGGCCCCGGCCGGCCACAACGCCACAGCGACAGACACGACCTCGATGGACATGCCCGGGCCGCCGTCCACCACCCCTGCGGTATCTCTACTCGCCGGAGTGCAGGTGCCCGTCGCGATGCCGGTCGACACCGGCAACGGCATGTCGGACATGTCCTGCTGCGTGCTGTTCCTGATCACCGGAGCCGCGCTGGTGCTGCTGGCGTTGCGGGTGACCGGCGGGTTCGCAGCGAGATCACCCAGCCGGGGCATGACCCTGACCGGTGCGATGACCCGGCGGCGGGGACCACCAGGAGCGCCGCCACCACGATTCTCTCTGTGCGTATTGCGGGTGTAGAGGCACTGTGACGCCGAGCCAGTCGGCCGGTGTCCGCCAGTGTCGCCCCCACCAACCCGTTGTCTCACAGAAGGTCTCATCATGACGACTCGCAAGATCCGAACCACTCTGTTCGCCTTCGCCACCGCCCTATTCCTGGCAATTCTGGCCGGGTGCGGCACCACGTCCACCAGCGCTGCCAGCTCGACCACGCCGGCCGGGTCGTCCACGGCATCGACGACCACACCGACCTCAGCCACCGGCGCGATGAGTTCGACCACCGGCATGCCGATGCCGGCGGCACCGGCCGGGCCCCACAAGCAGGCCGACATCTACGTCGGCAACACCAAACACCTCGCCGGCGGACCGATGCTCGGCAATTCCGTGTCATCCTCCATCTCCAACGTCATGGACCGCGCCGGCATCCCCGGCACGCCGCACGCCCTCCGTCACTGGTTCGGCACCGCCCTCCACGAAGCCGGCGTCGACTCCCTGGTCATCAAAGAACTCATGGGCCACGAATCGCTGGCCACCGCCGCCATCTACGTCGACGTACCACTCAAGCAACCAACTGCCGCGGTGGACCGACTTCCCCGTGTGCACTCAGGCTGGGGCCGTTCGACTACTACGTCCCACCCGCGACGACATCCTTCCTACGGTGCTGCTGCTGCGACCGATGCACGGCATGCTGGATCCATGACCACGCCGTCGGGGGTTACCCGGCAACGACCAGGGAGTGGGACCGGCTGGATGTGGACGCCGACGGTGCCATCCTCCAGGCTCGCCGGCGGTCACGTGAATGTCTCGGCCGGCGCCAGGCCGCAGTCGACGGCGTCGGCATATTGATGACCTGGTTCGGGAAGGTTTGGCCGGCTGCACCGGGTTCCCGTGGTGTGAGCAGCGCACAGACGGACAGCACCGCGGCCCGTCAGCATGCGTTCCGCACCTGCATCGAGCCCGAGATCGAGGTACTGCTGCGGGTGGCACGGACCCTGACCGGGTCGTGGGCAGATTCGGAGGACCTCGTACAGGACACCCTCATCCGGGCCTACCGGGCGATCGAGGGATTCGACGGCGCGCACCCGCGGGCGTGGCTGCTGACGATCCTGCGCAACACCAATCTCAACTCGCACCGCCGGCAACGTCCTGACCTGACGCCGGAAATCACCGACCTGGACGGTCATCGGCCGGCGTTCGGCGCAGCGACCGCAGCCAACCCGGAGCAGACCGTGACCGACCGGGTCCTGGATGACACCGTCGAGACGGCACTCGCTGCGTTGGGTTCGAAATTCCGGACCGTTCTACTGCTGATCGACGTCGACCAGCTCACCTACGCCGAGGTCGCCGAACTGCTCGACATCCCAGTCGGCACCGTGATGTCGCGGCTGTCCCGGGCCCGTGACAGGGTCCGCACCAACCTCCGCTCCAACCCCGACTTCCGGAGAAACCGATGATGTCCTCGATCTCGACGATGCTGACTTGCCACTGGTCTGCGCGACGCATCCAGCGTTACCTGGATGCCGACCCGGCCGCCCTGCTCGACCCGGCCGAGGTGCAGCGTCTGCAGGCACATCTGGCGACGTGCGAGAAGTGTTCGGCCGCGGCCGAGGAATACCGCGGCGTCCGCCTCGCCCTGCTCGGCTGGTCCCGGCGACGGCGGCCCGACCCGGCGATGACGGCCCGGATGCGCATCGCCGCCGAGCGGTTGATGGCCGAGGGTGCCGGATGAGCGTCGATGTCGCCGATTACGGACCGGCGATGGACACTTCGGTCTGGAAGTCCGACGACCTGACCCCTCCGGACGGCGCCGCCTGGGATCTGCTGGTGGTGGGCGGCGGCACAGCGGGTCTGGTGGCGGCCAAGACCGCGGCCGGGTTCGGCGTGAGCGTGCTGCTCGTCGAGCGGGACCGGATCGGCGGTGACTGCCTGTGGACCGGGTGCGTGCCCAGCAAAGCGTTGCTCAGCGCTGCGCATGCCGCCCACGGTGCCCGGACCGCCACGCAGTACGGCATCGGTGTCGAGCAGGTCACCGTCGACTTCCCGGCAGTGATGGCCCACGTCCATCAGGCGATCGCCGCGATCGAGCCGACCGATTCGCCGGCGGCGATGCGAGCCGCCGGGGTGTCAGCGGCACACGGTTCAGCTCAGTTCACCAGCTCGAACGCGGTTGCGGTGGAAGGGGTTCCGGTCACATTCCGGCAGGCCTTGGTCGCCACCGGCGCCGCCCCGGTGATGCCCCCGATCCCCGGCCTGGCCGAGGCGGACCCGCTGACGAACGAGTCCGTCTTCGGCCTGACCCGGCTGCCCGGTAGGTTGCTGGTGCTCGGCGGCGGCAGCATCGGTTGCGAGCTCGGCCAGGCCTTCGCCCGCCTCGGCTCCCACGTCACGATCGTCGAGGCCGCCGAACGCCTTCTCATCCGGGAAGACCCCGATGCCGCGGAGCTCGTCACCCGGGCGCTGTCCGGTGACGGTGTCCAGCTACGTACCGGTCTCGCGATGACCGCGGTCCGCCGAGATGGTTCGGCGTGGGTCGCGGTGTTGGCCGATGGCAGCGAGATCGGGTTCGACACGGTGTTGGTCGCGGTGGGCCGGCGACCGCGCACGTCCCACCTCGGCCTCGAGGTCGCGGGCGTCGAGTTGGATGAGCGTGGATATGTGCGGGTCGATGCCCGGCTGCGAACGACCAACCCGCGGATCTGGGCGGCCGGGGACCTGACGGGTCATCCTCAGTTCACCCACACGGCCGGGGTGCACGGCACCCTCGCCGCCAGCAATGCCGTCCTGGGCCTTCGCCGCCGGGTGGACGTGTCGAGCATTCCTCGGGTGACGTTCACCCAGCCGGAGGTGGCTGCCGTCGGGGTGAGCCTGGAGAAGGCTCGGGCGCTCGGTCTCACCGTGCGCACCGTCGAGCATGTCGAGGTCGACCGGGCGATCGCCGAGCAGCAGACGGCCGGCTTCTCCCGGCTGGTGCTGGACGGCAAGGGCAGGGTCGTCGGCGCCACGATCGTCGGTCCGCGGGCCGGTGAGTCGCTGGCCGAGGCCGTACTGGCGGCTCGGCACGGTCTTCGGGCCCGTGACATCGCCGCGGCGACACACGCCTACCCGACCTACTCCGACGGGCTGTGGAAGGCCGCGATCGCCCAGGTGCAGGCGCAGCTGGCCGGCGGCGTCACCGGCCGCGCGGTGAAAGCCATGGCCGCGGTAAGGCGTTGGACGCTGCGCGCCAGGTAACCGGCTGCCCCAGGTTCAAAGAACATTGCGTCGTCACGCAGGATCTACCGACCCGGCCAGGGCCTGGCGACGTTCCTGCCGTCGGTGCGCCAGCCCGACCAGCGCACCACCAGCAGTGAGCGCGGCCAGGGCGGTGAGCGCGGCCCAGAACGGCCACGAGCCGGGTTCGGAACCGTAGGCGCCGAGCGCGACGTAGGCCGTGGTCGCGGGCAACATACCCAGGGCGGTCGCGGCCAGGAACACCCGCAGTCGCAGCGCAGTGACACCGGCGACGTAGTTGACGACGGTGAACGGCACCACCGGGATGAGTCGGGCCACCAGGACGGTGAGGAACCCGCGCTGGGCGAGCTGCGCATCGAGCTGGTGACCACGGAAGCCGGTCAGTCGGTGCAGACCGTCACGGCCGAGGGCCCGGGCCAGGTAGAACGCCAGAACCGCGCCTGTGCAAGCTCCTACGACCACCACGATCAGGCCCTCGGCCAGGCCGAACACAGCGCCGGCGGCGAGGGTGAACACTGACTTCGGCAGTGGGGACAGGGTCGCGGCGGCATAGACCACCGCGTAGACGCCACCGGCCCACCACCCCAGGCCGGCGAACCGGGTACGCAACTGAGCCGGGCTCGGTACGCCGATGAGATAGGCCCCCAACAACGCCGCACCGATCAGCCCGAGCAACGCGATCAGTCTGAAGACGGCGGCCCTGCGACTCATGGCCCCACAACACTGAAAACGGTGCACGCCTCGGGCGGCAGATCGACGCCGATGCTCTCGCCGATGGTGATCGATCGACCGGCGGGATGGTGAACGCGTAATCGCTGGTTCCCGAGTTCGACGTCGACGGCGAGGTGAGTGCCGGCGAACCGTGCGGCGACGACCCGACCGATCCTGCGCTCACCCCCGACCCGGGGTGCAGCACCGAGCTGGATCACTTCAGGCCGGATCACCAGGACCGCGTCGCCGTCGGGAAGATCGGCATCGACGTCGATCGCGGAATTTGTCACGGTGAACCGGTGGTCGCTCACGCGGCCGCTGATCTCGTTGGTCACGCCGAAGAACCGGGCGGCGGCCAATGTGTCCGGGCGGGCGTAGAACGACTCGGGTGTGCCGTGGCCGGCCAGCGTTCCGTCGAGCATGAGGGCGATGGTGTCGGCGACCTCGACCGCTTCGCTCTGGTCGTGCGTGACGAAAACGGTGGTGATCCCGGAGTCGTCGTGCAGCTGACGTAGCAGCGCACGCATCTGGGCGCGCAGGGTGGTGTCCAGTTGGGAGAACGGCTCGTCGAGCAGCAGCACCTTCGGCTCCAGCACCAGGGCGCGGGCGAGGGCGATCCGTTGTTCCTGCCCCCCGGATAGCTGGCCGACCCTGCGCTCGCCGAGGCCGGCGAGCTGCACCCGGTCGAGCATCTCCGCGATCCGGCGGGCACGTTCGTGGCCGCGCATTCCGCGCATCCGCAGGCCGAAGCCGACGTTGTCCGCGACCGACAGGTGCGGAAAAAGCAGCGGCTTCTGGAAGACCAGCCCGACCGGTCGGCGCTCCGCGGGAAGCCCGAGGATGCTACGCCCGTCGAAGTGGATGTCGCCGATGTCGGGTGCGGTCAGGCCGGCCAGCATCGACAGGGTTGTGCTCTTCCCGCATCCGGAGGGTCCCAGCAGGGCGGTGAACGAACCGGCCGCCAGCTCCACGCTCAGATCATCGACCGCGGCCGTTTCGCCGAAGGATTTTCCCAGTCCGATCAGGGTGATCGCGGTCGCCGTCATAGCCGCCCCAGTCCGATGACGGCACCCGATCGGGCGGACAGCATGCGGGCCGAGGCGACGACGAGCAGCAGCGGCGGCCCGATGAGCAGCAGCGCCAGCGCCGCGGCAGCGGTGGTGTCGGAGGAGGAGATCGCGGCGAACAGCAACAGCGGCAGGGTGGTGACCTGCCCGCCGCCGATGAGCAGCGTCAGGACGTATTCGCTCCAGGAGATCAGGAACGCGAACAGGCCCGCAAGCAGCAGTGCCGGGCGCATCAGCGGCAGGGTCACGAAGAGCAGCACCCGCAACGGGCCGGCACCCAGTGCCCGGGCCTGGCGTTCGTAGTCGGTGTCCAGGTTGGCGAACGCGGCAGCCAGCACGGTGGCGGCGTAGGGGACGGTGGGAATCAGCTGCACCAGCACCACACCGGCAGCCGAATCGGCCAGGCCGTAGCGGATGAAGAACACCTGCAGCCCGACCGCGGAGGCCAGGCCGGGGACGATGACCGGCGCGAGCAGCAGGAACTGCACGGCCCGCCGTCCCCGGAAACGGTAGAGCCCGACAGCTCGACCAGCGGGATAGCCGACCACGCCGGCCAGGACCGCCACGGACGTAGCGATCACGGTCGAGGTGAGCAGGGCCTGCGGGATCTGGGACCGCGGATCGGCTAGCAGCCGGATACCCCGCAGGCTCAGCTGCTGCGGCCGCAGCGTGGGGTAGCGCCATTGGCCGGCGAACGCCCACACCACCAACGGAACCAGCGGCACCAGCGCGCCGGCGATCAGCACCGAGGCGCCGAATCTGCGGCCGACGGTTCCCGGGACGCCGGCCACCCCGGAACTGGTCACAGCGCGCGCCGGGACAGCCGGGACACGACGAGCTGGTATCCGGCGACGGCCAGGCCGCTGAGCACCGCGATCAGTACCGCGACCGCCATCGCCTGCGGCCGCGAGGTGAGGTCGGTGTCGTTGTAGTACTGCAGCGCCACCACGGGCAGCGTCGCCGGGTAGGGCCGGCCGAGCAGGTAGGGCACCTCGTAGGACCCGGCCGCGAACGCGAACACCAGGATGGATCCGCCGGCCAGGGAGGGGGCCAGCAGCGGCAGCGTGACGTGTCGCAGCCGTTGCCCCGCTCGTGCGCCCAGGACCCGCGCGGCCGCCTCGAGGTCGGCGGCGCCGCGGCTGAGCGCGGCGAGCACCAGCACCGTCAGGAACGGGGTTTCCTTCCACACGTATTCGGCGATGATCGCCACCCCGAACCGGTCGTTGGTGATGGCGGGGAAGGCCGCCGGGTTCACCGTCAAGCCGACCGCGTGGGCGAGCCGGGACAGCAGCCCACCTTGGGACAGCAGCAGCAGCATGCACAGTGCGCCGACCAGATGCGGTACCGCGAGGTTGGCCTGGAACAATCCGGTGATCGCGGCCCGGCCGCGGCCGAGCCGGCGGATCAGGAACGCAGCCGCGACAGCGAGCACCGCGGCGAGGGCGGTGGACAGCACGGCCACCCGTGCGGTGAGCAGCAGTGACGACCGGACCGCCGGGTCCGTCCACAGCGCGGTGTAGGCGTCGGTGGACAGTTGGCTGCCGGGGAGGTAGGGCTGATAGCCGAAGCTCTGCGCCAGGGCCTGTCCCACCCCGCCGAGGAAGAACACGCCGACCACGGTCAGGGCGGGAGCAAGCAGCAGGCAGATGCGGACCGCCTGCGGCAGCGGCCGCCTGGTCGCGCGTCGCCCAGTCGACGCTGCCGGACGGTGGGGCCGGCCTGGTGCGGGGTCGAGGGCGCCGGTCATCGCGGTCAGTGTTGCAGCACCTTGCTCGTCCAATCCTTCTCCAGCCGGGTGACGTAGCCGCTGGCCAGTTCCGGCTGGGCGTGGGCGGTGAGCTGCGACAGCGGCAGGACCGACGGGTCGAGCGGGACCGCGGCGAACGCGGCCCGGGTGGCGGCGTCAGTCTTGGCGACGTCGATGCCGGGGTAGGTCCCTTCGGTTTTGTAGAGCGCCAGCTGGGTCTGCGGATCCTCCAGGACGTTGGCCAGCACCAGCGCCGCGGCCTGGTGGGCGGCGTTGTCTGGGATCGCCAGGAAGCTGTTGTTGCTGATGTTGCCCGGCGACGGCACGGCCTCCCTGGTGGATTTCGGGTACAGCCCGTTGCGGACCTTGTCGGCGACCGCACCGGGCCCGTAGGTGAAGTACGCGCTGATCTCGCCGTCGCCGTAGAGCTTCTCCACCGCGTCCTGCGTCTGGGGGTAGGTGGTGCCGCCTCGCCACAAGGACGGCTCGAGCGCGTTCAGCCGCGCCCACAGTGCAGTCGCCGCCGGTGCGTACTTGCCGGCGTCGAACGCTCCGGCCAGTGGGGCGGGGCCGCCGAGGCTGCCGTAGAGGATGGTGCGCACCGCCATGGAACCTGTGAAGTCGGGCAAGGCCGGGTAGGTGAAATGTCCCGGATGCGCCTTCGCCCAGGACAGCAACTCCGACACCGACGCCACGTCGGCGGCGTCGAGCTTGCTGCTGTCGTAGACCAGGGCGGAGTCGGCCTGCTGCCACACGGCCTCGCAGCCGTTGACCGGCACCCCGAAATCGCTCGTCACGGCGGGGTTGGTGAAGTCGACGTAGCGGGAGTTCGGCAGCGCCTTGTCCCAGCCGCAGGACCACATCTTGGCCTGCACGCCGGTGCTGAAGTTCTCGCCGTTGACCCAGATCGCATCGACCGACCCGCCGCTGCTGCGCCCGGCCTGCTTCTCGCCGAGCACCTTGTTCACCGCATCGACGGTGTCGGTGATCTTGACCTGCTTGAGCGTCACACCGTCCTTGGCCAGGGCGTCGGTGACGTAGCCGGACAGGAAGCCGTTGAGGAGGGTGTCGCCGCCATAGGCGTAAAAGTTCACCGTCTGCCCCTTGGCCTGGGCCAGGACGGAGGGCCAGTCGGCTGCGTCCAGGGCCGGGGATGCGGTAGTGCTGGTGTCGCCGCACGCATTCAGGGCCAGGACGGCGGTGACGGCCAGCGCGGTGATCGCGGCGCCGCGACCCTTTCGCGCGCGAGGGCGGAAGCCGGTGGTCAGGGGGCGGGTCATCGAGTCTCCTGGGGCAGGATCGCAGCCGCCGTCGGGCGGCGCAGGGTGTGGACGCCGAGCGCGATGCGCTGGACGGCTGTGAGGGCCACGGCGGCGGTGAACAGCCACACGATCAGCGTGGCCCGGTCCGGCAGCAGGCACAGCAGCACGTAGACGACGACGGTTTCGGTGCCTTCGGCCAGACCGCCGACGAAGCGGAGTGACCGGCCGTCGGCGGCAAGGGTGGTGCCGCGCCGCTCCAGCAGGGACGACAGGGCCAGGAACGCGGTGCCGGACAGGTAGTAGGCCATCAGCAGCGCCAGGCAGGCCAGCCGGGCGCCGGGTTGGGCGATGGCGACCGCGACGATGAAGCCGGAGTAGATGCTGAAGTCCGCGACAATGTCCAGGAACCCGCCCAAATCGCTAGGCCCGCGATGTCGCGCGACCGGCCCGTCCAGGCCGTCCAGAAGCCGGTTGAGCAGCCACAACACCAGTGCCCACAGCCACGCGTGCGCCACCACCGCGAGGCAGGCTGCGACACCGGCGGCCCAGCCGGCAGCGGTCAACGCGAGCGCGGGGACGCCGGCGGCCGCGAGCCGGCCCCCGACCGCGTCCAGGCCCGGGGACAGGACGCGGCGGACCCGGGCGTCAAGCATCCGTACCTGCCGCCTGCCGCCGGCGGCTGACCGGCGTCAGGGGCAGCAGCGCCCGCAGGGCGACGTTCTCCCCGGGGTCCAGGACACTGTGTTGTACGCACGCCGGCACGAGCTCCCCGGTCTCGGGATGGGCCATCGCGTAGGAGCAGGCGGCCAGCCGCTGCTGGGTCTCGGCGATCCGCGGGTCGTCACTGACCTGCCCGTCCTGCATCGCCTTCCAGGCGGGGGCCACGTCGGCGGCGTCCATGAAGGAGTGCATCACGAACGTCACCGGTCGGATGCGGTGACGCAGCAGCCGCCGGAGGCCGACGGTGCGCGCGGTACGTTCCGCCCATCCCACCGCCGAAACCACTGCGCGAGGGTGCCGGGCGACCACCCGGGCCACCTTGGCCAGCAGCAGCGGCAGCGGGGTGCCGGAGAAGCTGATCCCGCCGAAGTACGTGAAGAACGCATCGCGCACCGCCAGATCGGCGGGCTTCTCCTCGTCCAGGACCGGAAAGTAGTCCTGCCCGACGTAGAAGCCGTAAGTGGTGCGGTTGCATCGCTCGTCGCCGATCTGCAGCGCGCGGAACGGCAGCCGGGTGCCGGCACCGGCCTCCACCTGGGCCCACACGGTGTCGGCGGTGGTGTCGCGGTAGCCCTCGTGCCAGCGGCGGTCGTCGCCGATGAATGCGGCCGGCTGGAAGGAGAACAAGCCGAAGCCGAAGCCGTGGCAATCCCGGATGACCTGGGCGATCTCACCGACGTTGCGGGGCGTCACGGTCATGTTGTGCGCCAGGAACGATCGCACGCCGTGCTCGCGGCGCAACCGGCTGAACATGGCGACGAACCGCTGCCGGTACGGGTTCAGCGCAGCCTCGTCGGCGGGCCGTTCGATGCCGCGCCGCCCGAACATCAACGAGTCGAAATGCGCGGCGAAGGACAGCCGGTCCAACCGCCGCGCTCCGTCGGGTCCGACGGCGAGGGCCTTCAGATAGTCGTAGTCGAAATCACCGTGACTCATGCTCATCGGCTCGCGGCCGTGCTCCCGCATGATCAGCAGCGCCGCCGCGTGATCATCCGGCGGCAGCAGCGACACCTCACCGCCGATCAGCTGCGCATGCGCCCGCGGACCGCGCCGACGGCGCAGCAGTCCCATCTGCGCCCGTACCTCGGTCAGGGTGTGGCTACCGCTGATCGCGACCCGGTTCGCGTCCCGGGAGTGATAACACGGCGTGCAGGCCAGGTCGCACTTCGGGAACACCCCGTGGGTGCCCTCGCAGCCGACCGCATGCTGGCCCAGGGCCTGGGCCGGGGTGCGGACATGTTCGGGCAAACCCTGCCAACGGGTTTCCAGAGCGGCCGCGGTCTCCTCGTCGACGGGACGGGTACGGCGCTCCAGCTCACGGAAGCGTTCCGACAACCTCATCGGGTTCCAGCTCCGGCGTCGTGGACCGTGACGGCCCCCCAGAACGCGACATGGTTCTTGATCCGGCGGGCCAGCGGTGAGGGGTGCCGGTAGGTCCAGGCGGCGTTCCGACTGACCGATCCGTCCACCTGCACGCTGTAGTAGGACGCCACACCCTTCCACGGGCACAACGACTTCGTCCGGCTGGCATGCAGATACTGCTCATCGACAGCGCTGGGCGGGAAGTAATGGTTGCCCTCGACCACGACGGTGTCATCGCTACGCGCGATGACCCGGCCCTGAAAAACTGCCTCGACCATGCTCACTCCAGTACTTCGGCGCTGCTGGGCGTGCGGATGCCGCCCGGCTCTGTACAGGGAACCCGGTGGCTGTGCGGCAAGCTTCCCATCCCGGCGAACTCAGCCAAGCTCAAAAGGCTGACGAGCCGGACGGATCGGTGCCAGCCAATCCCGGGTCAGCGGGACGTGCGGCGGCCGGCGAGCGCCAGCATCAGAAGGCCCAGCGCGAGGCCGACCAAGACGTGCTCGGCCAGGAACGTCGGGTAGTCGACCATCTTGGCCATGTGCGTGATCTGATCACCACTACCGAAGACCGCCGCGGCCAAAGGCAAACGGATGAACGAACTGATCACGAACACCGCGGCACCCCACACTGCACCGGCGGCGACCAGCATCATGCCGCGCAGCCGGGTCAACGCCACCAGAGCCCCGAACAGGGCGCCGTACATCGCCCCGATTATCACGTGGATCACCGCGCCCAGCACAGCGGGACCGCCGTAGAACACGAACGTCGAGCCGCCCATCGCGGACTGGGCCGACATCATCCTGTGATTCGGCGTGATGAACGTCGAGGCGATGTGGCAGTGCGGGGTGAAGAATCCGGTGTGCTGGTAGGTCGCCGAGGCGATCATGGCGTAGCCGGCCATCACCAGCGACGCGATGACCCCGGCGCCGGCCCCCAGACCCACCGAGCGGACCAGACTGGTGGATGATGCGGCGGCGGGGCTGAACGGCTCCAGTGGTTCGGGTGAACATGATGTCCTCCAGAAGCGCCGGGCGAGTCGCCAACATGCGTTTGCTGTCTGGGAAACCCGGCGCCCTCCCATCGACATCCCGATCAACGAAACTCTCTGGCCGACTGAGCGTTTCTGGCTCGGACGCTGTGCACGACGGCGTCGGCGAGGACGACGAGCAGGCCACCTCGGACGGCGAGGTCGGCGAGGTTGAATGTCGCCGGGTAGGGCGCAATGTGGATCCAGTCGATGACCGCGCCGTGGGCCACACGCACGAGAAGTTGCCCAGGCCGCCACCGAGGGCGACCGCGAGGCCGAGCCGTTGAAGCCGGAACGCGCTCCTTGCCAGCCACAGCGCCAGGGCAACCGTCACCGCGACGGCCACCAGTAGAACCAGCACTGGGTAGCTGCCGCCGACGCCAAACGCCGCACCGCGGTTCTCCAGCAGGGACAGGGTGACACCGAACGTCGGGGCACTACCACCGTTCGGCAGGGAGGTCCAAGCCCACCCGGTGCTAGCGACGTCCACCGCGACGACCCAGCCGTCACGACCACGGCCTCCCACCGCCCGCGTGCGGATGATGAAGCTGACTCTCGATTCACTGCAACGGATCTGAGTTCATCGGCGCAACGGCCGGGTGAACCACCACGCTGCAATCGCGAGCACATCGATGCCCCAACTGATCCCGCTGTGCCCGGATCGGGCCAGCACCTCGCTGGTCACGACGAGCGCGATCGTCGGCGTCCAGGACAACAGAGACCGGATCAGCAACCCCCCGGCCCGGGGCGACTCCGATTCCCCGTCGGGAAGACCGGCCAACTTCGCCACGCGAGCACCACTGGGGTTGGTCAGAACCTGCGCACCCACCCGGACGGTCGGCACGGTCTCGTTGCCGCTGTTGGACGCCCGAACCCGCGCGCGGGCCCCCTCGTCCTGCCAGATGTTGCGCCAGGTCGCCACGACACCGCGGCGGGACAGGTCCGAGCGAAGAGACGAGCAGTACGGGCAGCCAGGCCGCCAAAAGACCTCGACATCGACCGGTGCTGCGATTTCCTCAGGAATGCTCACCACACGGGAACCCGCTGAAAGCATCCAATCCTTCCCGACGAGGGATCGCTGCCGGCACTTCAGTGGATCGTGAAGATGCTGCGCGCCGCCGCGGACGCGGCCGCGATCGCGGCGCGCACGTCGACCGGGTCCGGCAGCCCGGACACGCCGTCAGCGGTGCGGTAGAGCCGGCACGACATCCCCACCGGCCCCGAACTGGGACTTGGGTCGATGCCGTTGATCCGCAGCGACGGCGATCCGGTGAATCCGCGAGCAACCGCCTCGTCCTCGCTGCGGATGACCGTGGTCCGAACGGTCATACCAGTGAGTCCGAACTCGTCCACGATGGCGCGCAGTTGCGTCTGCGCCGGAACCATGTTCGGGCAGTCCGGCACGACCATCAGCTCGACCGGCGTCGGCGTCTGCGGGGTGTCACGCATCGGGTGCAGGCAGGGCCATCAGCGCGCCAATGACACCGTCGAGGGTGGCGGCGCTGACATCAGCGGGCGTGAACGCCGGGGTCGGCTCGTTTTCAAGTCGCGGGCACCAGCCGGTGGTCAGACCGGTGGCGTGCGCGCCGTGGATGTCCCAGGAGTGGACGGCGACGAGCGCGACCCGCCCGGCCGGGACGCCGGCGGCGCGTAGCGCCAACTCGTACGGGGCGCGGGCCGGCTTCCACGCCCGAGCCTCGTCGATCGACAGCACTCGCTCCACGTACGCAGTGAGCCCGGCCCGGTCGAGGAAGGCCTGGGTCGTGGCGGCGGCGCCGTTGGACAACGTGAACACCCGCGCCCCCGCCTGCGCCGCAGCCCGCACCGCCGCGACCGCGTCGGGCTGCGGCGTCAGGTGCCCGAAGCCCGCAACGACGTCCTGGACCTGCGCGTCGGTGAGTTCACCTCGGGTTTGCGCGTGCAGCGCTGAGGCTGCGACGTCGGCGAATCCGGCGTAGTCCCCGGCCAGGGTCAGTGCCATCGCATCGCGCAGGATCCGGGTGAACCAGATGGGCAGCAATCCTGCTGGTAGGCCCACCCTGGCCAGGCGGGTCTGCACGGCGTCCAGACTGGCTAGTGTCTCCACGACGTCGAAAACGACCACGTCGGGCCTCACCCGTACGGGGCCGGTCACGGCGTGAGCGCCGGAGCAGCAGGCAGGTCGAGGTCGGTGTGGGCGTAGTGGTTGAAGTAGTTCGTGAACAGGTTCACCGCCAGGTGGGCGAACGCCTCTGACAGTTCCACCTCGCTCCAGTCGGCCTGCAACGCGGCGCTCCAGGTGGCGTCGGACACCTCGCCGACGTTGGCGGCGGCCTCACGGACAACAGCCAGCAGCGCAGCGAGTTTCGGGTCGAACTCGACGTCTCCGCGGCGGATTTCGATGGTCTGGGCCTCGCTCAGGCCGGACTTGATGGCCGAGGGCGTGTGCGCGGCCTGGCAGTAGTCACACCCGTCCTGCGCACCGACCGCGAGAGCGATCGCTTCCCTGGTGCGGGCATCGAAGCTGGACTGCTTGGCCAACGCCTCGCTGATACCGGTATAGGCGGCAAGCACGACCGGCGCGGTGGCCATTTCTCCATGGATGTTCAGGAGCCTGCCCGTGCGTCGGGTCAGTCGCTCCAGCGTCGGGCGAGCCTGCTCCGGGGCGGTCTCGAGGGTCTGGACGGGGATACGGGACATGTATGAAATCCTTCATCTGGAAGTCGGGGTACCGGACGGTAACCCGGTGAGTTCACCGGTTCCTTCCCGCCTGGAGCCGTGATCTGTCAGGCGTCGTCACCGCACCATCAGCGGCCTACTGTCGGCCAGTATGAGCCCGGCAACGCCGGGATCGACCGGCCATCCGTACGGGCGGCAAGGAAGGCGACACGACAGCATGTCCCAGCCACCCGAGCACCCACTGGATGCACCGGCACCGACACTGGCCGCAGGTGTGCCGGTGCGGTGGGTAGACGTGTTGATCATCGGCGCGGGGCAGGCCGGTCTCGGTGCGGCGTACTGGCTGGGGCGAATCACCGGCCTGCAAATTCAGGTCATCGAGCAGAACACGGTGGGCAATGGTTGGCTCGAGCGATGGGACAGCCTGCGCCTGTTCACGCCGCGCCGGTTCAGTGGGCTGCCGGGCATGCGGTTCCCGGTGGGTGCGGACTTCCCCGACAAGCGGGAGGTCGCTGATTACCTGCGCGGCTATGCCGAGCGGTTCGCGCTGCCCGTGGAGACCGGTCACCAGGTGCGCCGTCTGTGGCAGTCCGACGGCCTGTTCTATGCTCGGACCGATCTTGCCGAGTTCCGGGCGCGGCACGTCGTCGTTGCTGCCGGACCGTTTTCCCGGCCCTACCTCCCGCCGGCGAGCGCCTTGTTGGATCACGGGGTCTTCCAGTTGCATTCCGCCGCCTACGGTCGCCCCAGCGACATCCCCGGGGATGAGGTAGTCGTCGTCGGCGGGGGAAATTCCGCCGCACAGCTGGCTGTCGAGCTGGCGCGCACCCACCGCGTGACGGTGATCAACCCTCGCCCACCGTGGTATCTACCGGTCACGATGCTCGGCGTGGACCTGTACTGGTGGCTGTACCTGACCGGGACGCTCAACGCCCGCGCGTCGTCGCCGGTGTCGCGTTACGTGCGACACCGCGGGGATTCCATCATCGGAACCGAATTGCGACGCGAGGTTCAGTCCGGCCGTGTCCGCCTGATCACCGGACGCGTCACCGGCGCCGGCGGACAAGACCTGACGCTTTCCGACGGCTCCCACGTCCAAGCACAAAATGTGTTGTGGTGCACCGGCTACCGGCCGGAACTGGCCTGGATCGACCTAGCCGGCGCGCTCGATGCACGCGGTGAGCCAGTGCACCAACGCGGCGCCAGTCCCGTGACCGGGCTGCACTGGATGGGTCTGCCCTGGCAGAGCCGGCTCAACTCCTCGATCATCGACGGCGTCGACCGCGACGCCCACGCCACCGCGAAACGGGTCCGTGCGCTCGAGCGAAGATCGAGCAGCGCTCCCTCGGTTGACCGCATCAGCTGATGCCGCTGTGGCGCAACAGTTTCCAGGTGGGTCCAGATGCCGGTTCCAGCAAGCAGGATGCCGCCAGCAGATCTGGGTGAGTGGGATCAGAGCGTTGGGTGGTAGTCGTTCCAGACGCCGATCGCGGCGATCGCCAGCAACAGAATTCCGGACGCGATACCGATGAGGCGGTGGTGCACGCTCAGAAAGCGGGTGATCTGCCGTTGGAAAGGTCCGGCCAACAACGGTAGGACGACCAGTGGCCAACCGAAATCCGAGCCCGAAGAACAGGAAATAGGCCAGGGAACTCACGAAGGCACTGCTGCCGGCGACGCTGCCCAATACGAAGGCCGAGATGATCAGCGGGCCGGTGCACGGCAGGGTCAACGGGGCCATCAACGTGCCATAGACGAACGCCGACGCCGCCGGCCGGCGGAGCACCGGGATCGAGGTGGTCGTCATCCGGGAAAAAGGATTCTTCCCGGCGATCATCAAAATTCCGAGCACCGCCACCAGCACCTACATCGTCGGCAGCACCACCGGCAGCAGCCTGGCCACCGGACTGCGCAGCAGATGCAGGACGGGGTCTGCACGGTCACCGGTCGCTCAATCCTGGGACAGCCGTGAGAGCGCGAAGCAGCAATTCGGCGACGAGATGGAGGTCATCCAGTTGCGTCTCGCGGCCCTCGGGATGGCCCGCATCACCCTGACCGACCTTTCGGCGTGATCTTGGAACCAGCGCCGGGCGTGACGTGCGGCGTCCTCCTGCAGTTGGGAGTCGGCTGTCGCGAGCTGCGCACGCACAAGTGGGCTGGCGGCCGGATCCAGGGAGAGCCGGACGATGTCGAGCAGATCGGTCGCCTCCTTCGCTGCGCCGCGATTCATCACCGACTGCAGCTTCATCGCGACCAGGGGCCCCGGTTCGGCTACTTCGACGGTCAGACCGGGCATTCCGTCGGCGCGGATCACGACGGGCGTGGCTGTGGCGGCCGCCCAAGCGTGAGAGAGCACGTGCAGGCGGTCAGTGGGATCGTCCGGGAGGTTAGCCAGCTCGGCGTCGGTGACCTCCAAGACATCGACCTGCACCAGCCCCGCCGGCGTGGGCACCAACACCCCTGAGACACCGCTGACCTCCGCGCCGCTGGCCACCAGAAGCTGCAACTGCGGTGCTTCACCCGTCCCGCGCCGACTCACCGTGTCCAGGTCGCTGGTGACCCGGTAAGGGCGGGACAGCCGGCACACCACGGCCAGACCGCCGATCACCCACCACCTGCCGACCGGTCCTGGACACAATCGCCGGAATCGCGCATGCCAAGGCCGACATCGACGTGCCGACCAGGTCAACGACCGGGATCGGATCGCTACCAGACACGTCGGCCCCCATGATGTGGTGTCCATCCGTCCAACACTTCTCGACCTCGCCCGGCATCCTGCGCCAGGTCGAGAGCGACAAACAGTGGCAACGCAAGCGGCCACACCGGATTCGCCCAACCCGCCGGGTCGACTCGGTTGGCGCACACCATCGGGACAGGAGCGATCCGGAGCGTTGCACCTCGACTATCGTGATCGGCGGCCGTGCCCAACAGGTGAACGGCGCGTCGCAAGATCCCCGAGTCGGGAACGTAGAAGTCGGGCGGGTGATCCGATCGCAGGGCGACAGGTGCGCCGTATGTCGCTGCTGCCACGGAGTCGCTCAGCGCCCAACCACTGGTCGTAGCAATGGTGTCAAGGCCGATCTTCAGCGCATGGTTCACCGCGCCGTCACCCTGTGCCGGAACGGTTTTGACGTCCGCTTGGATCGGTCGCCAGATAGCGGCGAGCTCCCAGAACAGGTCCGGAAAGGCGGCCCGCCGATGCGCGTCGACCAGCCCAGCTGCCTGCAGGGCGGTCAACGTGTGAGAGACCGAGCTCGGTGCCCGGCCGAGTTCGGCCGCAATTTTCCGCACCCGCGCGGGCTCGTCCGGGCTCAGCGGCAATTGTGCGGCCACCTCAACGCCCACCCGACCGGCAAGCGGCGCCGACCGGACCGAAGCCTCACCCATCGGCGGGACGTCTGCGTCTACGAACAACCCAGGACCGGCCAGATGCAGATGCCCCCGAAGATCCAGCCACCCCCAGCCGGCTTCTTTGAGCACCTCGCGGGCCTCGCGAGTCACGCGATCGGCCACGACTACCCGCAGACCCGAGTTGCCAGGTGCTTGACTCATCCACCGGGCAAGACGCTGATTCAGGCCCTCCGCTGATGCCAGTGACTGCTGCTTGAGCTGCAGCGGGACTCTGTCCCCGGAAGGCGTCACGACGACCAGGTCCGGACCAACATCAGGATCGGGCCCTTCGGGTTCCACGTTCAGCCCCACCGCGGCTGCGGCATCGCGCAGAGCTGACATGCCGTCGGCGCCAAGACTGAAAGTCATGCTGCAAGACTCGCACCGAATTCGGTGTTCGGTCAATACCGAACACCGAACACCACCTGGCTACATGCCGATGACTCCATGCTGGTCGATCGACGATGTCGCGTTCTCACCCGGCTCAGCCGCGCCTGAGAACGGTCTTCGCGTTCAGACTGAGTTCGTTGGGAGGCTCCGAACCGTGGGTAGCGGTCAAGCATGAGGCAATTGACCCTCCCTCCGCAATCGGCGCGACCGAGGCGGCCGGCGGATCATCCCGGCCCGCCCGTCTCGGCCTGATATTGGGCGGCATCCTGACCGCTACCAGGGCTCGAGCGTCCCCGTTCTACTGTGCGCCCCCTGGCGACGGTTCCGGTGCTGTCGGAGTGACGACCGGTCGCCCACCGCGGGAGGGGTCTGCAACGTCCCGACCCTCAATGCGCTGAGCCAGAACAGATATCGATTGCACCGATCTCGTCTGTGTAGTTCACAGGCCCAGCATGTGATCCCGGCGCGCATAGGCGATGTGTTCCTAGCATCGACCATTGACCCGAAACATGTTATAGTGGATCATGTTTCGGAGCCTGGTGCGCATGGAGGGATTCGAACCCCCAACCTTCTGATCCGTGCGAGACTCGTTGCACCGTAACCAATCTCGACTCATATAGGTTGAGACTTGCTCCATGTGAGACGCTATCAAATTATGGTAGTGGGACTGTTCTGGCGTTCGCCCCGAGGTCCCGGATAATCTCCCCCAGACGCTCTCGCTGGATTGGTCGATCCGGCCCTGGTGATCGAAAGCGGCACCTATTGAGCCGCCCGCAGAATCCTTTACCAGTAACAACAACCTACCCATGCGCCTCCGTTCTCGTTCGCCACGTGCGAACGGATTAATCCGCCGATGTCGACGATAGTGAGACGATATTCTCAACTGCCCACCGACATTCTGACTCAATCAGATACTCAGGAGCAACTACTGCAGGACTGGGTGCTCTGGCAACGCGGCCGCGGCATGTCCGACAAGACCATCACCGACCGCCTCACCATCATCCGCCGCATCCCCGACGCCGCCACCATCACCCCGCAAGGCGTCGACCGGTTCCTGACCTCCGCCGCCTGGGCCAAGGCCACCCGGGCCAACTACCACGGCGCGATCCGCGCCTGGTGCAAGTGGCTCATCATCACCGGGCAACGGCCCGACGACCCCACCACAATCGCCACCACCCCGAAGGTCAAAAAGGGCCGACCACGCCCGGTCGCTAATGAGCACCTCACCATCCTTCTCGACACCCGCATGTACCGGCGGACCCGGGCGATGATCCTGCTCGCCGCCTACGCCGGACTGCGGGTCAGCGAGATCGCCGCCATCAAAGGCGACGACCTCGACACCGTCATCAACACCATCACCGCCATCGTCATCGGGAAGGGCGACAAGGAGAGGCAGATACCGCTGCACCCCATCCTGAAGGACCTCGCCGCAGGGATGCCGCGTAGGGGTTGGTGGTTGCCCACCTACGTCGGCAACACCAAACACCTCGCCGGCGGACCCATGCTAGGCAACTCCGTCAGCTCGTCCATCTCGAACGTGATGGACCGCGCCGGCATCCCCGGCACCCCCCACGGGTTCGGCTCCGCACTCCGGGAGGCCGGCGTCGACTCCCTGGTCATCAAAGAGCTCATGGGCCATGAATCCCTGGCCACCACTGCCATCTACGTCGATGTACCACTGAAGCAACGAAGCGCCGCCGTGGAGCGACTTCCCCGCATCAACTCGGGGTGGGCCCGATCAACTTTCGCGGACGAGCAAAGTCAACTTTCGTTGTTCGACTGACAAAGGGCTCTGGCTGGCGGGCGAGCGAAGGCGTTGCGTTGCGTGCCGGTTGCCAGTGTCATCGGCAGTTGATTCAGTTTGACTACCGCAGAGGTCGATCCCCACCAGGGCGACACGGCGGACCGACTTTTGAGTGGCTGGCGCGGCGCCGGCCGCGCCGTGAGTAGCAACTACGGTGACACTGCCGCGGAACTCTGTCCGCGACCCTGTCTGGACGACCGCACGGATGGCCATGCCCGCGACGTGATGGGTACGGCTGCTGGCGGATTCTGCTTCACCGGAAAGATCGAGGTAACACTTCACATGATGAGGGTGCATAGATGAGTCAGGACTTGCTTGTCGCCGGTGTCGACGTGGGCGGCACCAACATCGAGGTGGGCCTGGTCACGGCCGACCACCAGGTTCACGCCAGAGCAAAGACCGACACCCCGACCGGTGGTCCCGTCGAGGTGCTCGACACCATTGCCACCCTGATCCACTCGTTGGACCAGACACCGATCGCCGTCGGGGTGGGCATACCCGGTGTGGTCGATCAGGGCCAGGTACTGACCGTTCCCAATCTGGAGAACTGGCACGAGCACGTCGATCTCGTCGAAGAGTTGGGATCACGAATCGATCTGCCCATTGCTCTGGGCAACGATGCCAACGTCGGTCTGCTGGGTGAGTGGGTGGCCGGCGCGGCCCTCGGCGTCCGCAACGTGCTGGGACTGTGGATGGGCACCGGGATCGGCGGGGGCCTGATCCTGGACGGTCGGCCCTTCACCGGATCCCACGGCGGCGCAGGCGAACTGGGTCACATGATCATCCGGCAGGGTGGAGCGTTGTGCACCTGCGGCCGGCGGGGTTGTACCGAGGCCTACGCCGGGCGCCGGTCGATGAGAGGCACCGCTGCGGCCATGGTCGACGCCGGCCGCACGACGTCGTTGTTCCAGATCCGCGACGACGAGAAAAAGGGACACCTGACCTCCAAGGTGTGGGTACGTGCGTTGGACGAGGGTGACGAACTCGCCGAGCAGCTGTTCGACACCGCGGTCGAAACTCTCGCGGTGGCCGTCGGTTCGGTCGTCAATCTGCTCGATCTGGAGCTGGTGGTCGTCGGGGGCGGCCTGGCCGAGAAGTTGGGGTCGAAGCTGGCCAATCGGATCGCCGAGGCCGCCGCACCCTGGATGCTGCAACCCAACCCGGAGCTGAAGTTCGTCGTCTCGGCACTGGGCGACGATGCCGGAGTGGTCGGCGCGGCCGCGCTCGGGCGGGCGTTGGTGATATCCGCCTGATCTAGGTAGCTGGCATAGTGGCCGCGGCTGAGCAGATCAGGGGAAAGGGAACAGATGCCAAACCTATGGCCGAACGTCCGCGATACGGTCCGGAGTCAGTTGTGGCCGCTGCCGGTGGCGGCGGTCGCTCTTGCGCTGGCCGCCGGGTTCTTGCTGCCTCAACTCGATGCGCACGTCGATGCCTCGGTTCCCTCGTGGTTGGCCGGTGTGCTGTTCGGCGGTGATGCTGATGCCGGCCGGACCGTGCTGGACGCTGTATCCAGCTCACTGATCACGGTGACGTCTCTGACGTTCTCCCTCACCGTGGTGACTTTGCAATTGGCCAGTAGCCAGTTCTCGCCCCGCCTGCTGCGTACCTTCACCAGCGATGTGTTTGTGCAGGCCACTTTGGGTCTGTTCCTGGCCACGTTCACCTATTCCCTGACGGTGCTGCGAGCGGTGCGTAGCGGCGGCGACTCAGCCGAACCTTTCGTGCCGAGAATCTCCATTACCGTCTCGTTCGTGCTCGCCGTGGCCAGTGTGGTCGGCTTGGTCGTCTTCTTGGCGCACCTGGCTCGACAGATCCGGGTGGAGACCATGCTGCGGGACGTCCACCAGGATGCCTCCGCCACGGTGCGCGTCGTGTTCGATGACGAAGGAGCCGAACGTCCTCAACCACCGGAGACCCCGGAACGGGCCGCAGTGCTGGTGGCGGGCAATTCGGATTTTCTGGTCCGGATCGACCACAGCGATCTACTCGCCGCAGCACGAGCGGCCGACGCCGTGGTGGTCATCACCGCCCACCCCGGTAGTTGGGTTATCGAGAAAACCCCGATCGGACAGGCCTGGTACCCCGCGGGGGTTCTGCGCGCAGAGGGCCTGCAGGGGCTCCGAACAGCAGTGAAAGATGCGATCACCGTCGGATTTGAGCGTACTGCCGCGCAGGACGTCGGCTACGGTCTGCGGCAGTTGACCGATGTGGCCAACAAGGCGCTCTCACCAGGAATCAACGACCCGACAACCGCGGTGCACGCCCTGGGACATATCTCCGCATTGTTGTGCGAGCTTGCCGACCACGATTTGTCGCCGGTGGTGCTCGCCGACGAACAAGGGCACCCGCGAGTGGTGCTGCACCGTCCGGACCTGGCGGAGATGGTCGATACTGCGTTGACTCAGCCCCGCCGCTACGGCGCGTCCGATCCGCAGGTGATGGCCCGCCTGTATGCGCTGCTGGCCGAATTGGCGTGGCGGTGCCGACCGGATCAGCACCATGTCGTGGCCGACCAGCTCGCCCGCCTCCGGGATACCGTGGCGGTGCAGGATTTCGATGCGGTCGAAGTCCGGCAACTAGCCGCCGCCGCCTCCCGGGTCCAGACCATCTTGAACCATCCGCCGACCTCGAACGGAACTCGATGATGGTGGCCGCGGTCTCGGACCCGATCCAGGTCTTCGGGGTCACGCTGGTGGGTATCAGCCGCACCAGCGGAGTGAAGTTGTTGTTCACCGTGGCATTGGTACTCCTGGTGTTGTTGCTGCGCCGCGTGGCGATCGGCCTGGCTCGCAGACTGCTCGGCGGGGCGGTGGCCGACAACCGCCGGTTCTGGACCCGGCAGGGCATCCAGGTCATCGCGGCGGTCGTCCTGATCCTGGGTGTCGTCTCGGTCTGGGTCACCCCGACCACGAATGTCTCCACCGGCATCGGATTGGTCAGCGCGGGCTTGGCCTTTGCCCTGCAACAGGTGATCACGGCTTTGGCGGCATACTTTGTCATTCTGCGGGGGGACACGTTTTCCGTTGGTGACCGAATCACCCTCGGCAGGGTGCGTGGCGTGGAGATGTGATCCGGCTCGGCTTCCTCAAGACCACCATCATGGAAATGGGTCAGCCACCGTCGGTGTCCAGCGCGGACCCGGCTGGGTGGGTGCATTCTCGGCAGTACACCGGCCGGTTGGTTACCGTGACCAACGGCGTCATCTTCTCCGACCCCGTGTACAACTACACCCGCGAATTCCCGTACCTGTGGGAAGAGATCGTCCTCCCGATCAGCTATACCGACGACCGCCAACAGGTGGAACAGATCCTGCTGGCCGCCGCCCGAAACCACGCAGTGCACGACGACCCCGCGGCGGAGCATGCCCTCACCTCGATGCAGGCGCGATATGCCCTGTCCGACGCATCATTGGATCCGGCGGTGTACTGGCGAATGACCGACAACTGGTTGGAACTCTCGCTCCGTTTCCTGGTCCCCCACCGCGGTGTCCGCGAAATTAAGGACCGGATGAGCCGCGAGATCCTGGCCGGTCTAGACCAGGCAGGCATCGGGATCGCCTCGGCCACCTACGACATCGTTGGTCTGCCACCGGTGCAACTCCGCAACGACATGCAAGGCACCGACACAGAACAGCCCTGACGCGAGCGCTGCTGGGCGGCGCCATGTTGGCTCACCAGCGATGTCCACACTGCCTCTTCGCACCCACCACAACGCAGCGGCTCACCGGGCACCTTGTTCCTTGGATCGAGACGTCTCGGTCCGAGGGAGGCAGGCTTTCCGGGTGGAGCGCACGACCGTGGGCGCCTCCGGAACTTGTCGGCGGCCATCAGGCACGGCATTCCCGTGGATGTCCTCCACCCCGGTGACGTATTTGACGGCGGCGGACACCGCGGCGGCGAGCGGGATCGAGATGATGGCGCCCGTTATTCCCGCCAGCACGGAGCCGGCGGTCAAGGCGATCAGGATGACCACCGGGTGCAACTTGACTGTGCGGCCCATGATCAGCGGCTGGTAAAGGTGTCCTTCCAGCAGATCTTCCACCACCAGCACCGCGAGCAGGATCACCGCCGGCCACAGTCCCACGGTCAGCAGGGTGACCACTACCGCGAGGCCGCCGAACACGAACGCACCGACGACCGGGATGAAACTGCCGAAGAAGACCAGCAACGCCAGTGCGAGCACCAACGGCGTACCGAGCAGCCACATGGCCACACCGATCACCACCGCATGGATCACCGCGATGATCGCGGTTCCACCGACCCAGCCCGCCAACACCGAGAAGGCCCGCTGGCCGGCGCCGTTGACCGCTGGACGGGCACGGCTCGGTAGCAGCCGCACCACCCAACCCCATTGCCTCTCACCATCGGTGAGGAAGAACAGCGTCAAGAACAAGGTCAGCACCAAGCCGACGATCAACTCGGCGATCGACCGCCCTGCAGACAGCGCCACAGACAGCAGACTCGAGGAGTGCGCTTCCACCCACGTCTGAATCTTGTTCAACAGGTCGGTGGAGCCGCCGCCCGCACCGGGCAGCCGTTGCACCTGGACGCGCGCCTCGTCGAACACCTGCTCGATCTGTAGGACGAGGGAACCCGCTCTGCCTTCTATCCGGTACACAACGAAACCGATCACTCCGCCGATCACCACAACCGCACCGAGCAGTACGAGCACTGCGGCCAGCCAGGCAGGCAGGAACCGGCGCAGAAATATCGCGGGCCGGTGCAGCAGCGCCGCCAAGAGCAGGGCCAGGAAGACCGGCACGGTGACCACCGGGATACCCGCCAGGAACATGATGACCAGATACAGCACTACACCGACGATCAGCATCCGCCACGCCCACGCAGCCGCCAGGACCAGCGCAGGCGGAACCGCCACCCCGGTCCTGGCGGCAGTGCCCCCAACCGGCCGTGCGGTTGCGTGACGGGTTTGCATCGGGGTCGAGACCTCCTGCTGGCCAACGGCTTGGCGTCGCAGAGTCGCCAGCGATGCGGCGTCCGATACCCGCGGCCCGCGACGGTGGAACTGCGAAGAAGTCACCATCAAACGATGGACTCGCTGGACCAAGACTGAGCGGTATTCATAAGCGGGAAGGTACCCATTTGTACAGCCGGCACGCACCCGGTCAGCCCTCTCCTGAATTCACCGCGGCTTCTACAAGTCGGGGCGATGTCGGCTGACAGATCCTCCGCGCCCGACACCCGGGGTCACGGCAGCGGCCCTGGGAGGGTGGAGCTCTCCCCGTCCGGGACCTCCGAGCCCGTCCGGCGCGCATACCACCGCATACCGGTGGTGGCGGTCAGCGTGTGCACGATCATCGACACCACAACCACCAGGCTCACCACCGCGAAGAACCGGTTCTCCTGCGGCAGGTCGAACCGCTGGACATACGTGGCGTAGTAAATGCTGCCGACGCCCAGCGGACCGAACCAGGACAGGAACGCCACCGATGAGGCCCCGGTGCGGGTAGGGGTCAACGCGGCCAGAACAGCGACCGGCCGGCGGAGCAGCAGGATCCAGGCGGCGAAGACCGAGGTCACCCGGCGACAGCTGGAGGGCTTCGGCGAATTGGTTGAGTGCTTGGGTGAGCCGGCGCTGATCCGCCGTGGGCATCTGGACCAGGATTTTCTGTACCGCCGCCCGGCGGCGCTTCATGACGCCGTCCACCAGCCGCCGGCCCTTGCGTGTCAGGGTCAACTGCAGATGTCGCCGGTCGGCGGGGTAATCCCGCCGGTCCAGCAGTCCGGTGGCCACCAGCCGGTCGCAGGTGCGGCGGGTGGCGTTCGACGGATGAACTCCCATTGCCCCGGCCAGGGCTGCGGAATGCATCGGCCCGCGGCTGGCGATGATGACCAACGCCCGGAACTGGTTCACTCCCACCGATTCTTCGGCGGCGGCGATGGAGTGCGCCGCCACCCCGACCAGCACCCCGGCCGCGGCCAGCACGGCGTCGGTCACATCGTGCAGCTCGTCGGCTGCGACCTGCGGCTCGATCAAAACCTCTCCACCATTATGTGCACAGTGTGGAGCAACAGTCGCACAGGTGCGATGGGCAATCCCAAACCTGTTGCGAGCCAGCGGTAATCCGCTCAAACCAAGGTCTGGCGTCAACTCTGCTCGTCGACATAGCTTTGGGGATCCGTGTCCTGCGCGTCGATACCTTCGGCATGTTGGGCCTCGAAAGTGGCGAATGAGACGGCGATGTCGTGGCGTAATTGGAGGCTCGCATGCTGCCTGAAGTCGGCGAGGTCCTGCCGCTCTTCCTCTGCCATATGGTCGCCGTTTGCCTCGCGGGCGTTGACGACCGCTGCCCGCCAGGCGTCGCTACCGACCTCGTGCTGTCCCACCTCGGCAACTGCGTCTCGGATCTCGTTGTGATCCTTGATGACATCTTTGGTTTCGCTGGCCGCACTCGTTTCGCCTCCGCCGCCGGTGCCGATTTTCAGCAGTTGTGGGTAGAAGAGCGCCTCCTCGGCGGCGGCATGCACGTCCAGCAGGATCTTCAGCCGTTCCCACACAGCGCCCAGGGCTGTGGTGTTCGTCTTCTCGATTTCGTCGAGGTAGGCGAATAGGCGACGTTGCTCATGATGATCGTTCAAGATCAGGTCGGTGATGTCCATCGTTACTCCAAGTCGGCTGGGAAAGGTTGGTCGGTCGGCTGACCAGCATTCGGCGTGCGGCGTATTCGTTCGAGAGCTGGCGGATCGGGCCCCGGGGTGTTGACCTCCGGGCCGGGTGCGCGGAATGCGTTTCCCAAGGCTGCGAGGGGAAGCGGGTGGGCCGTCATTCGCGGTTGTCGGCGTCGTCGGAGATCCCGATATGGACGCTGGCTTCGAGACCGACAGCATTCCGGAGCTCCGCGCGGGTGAGCTTCGGCGTGCAGTTGTTCGACCAGGTGCGGGTGGTGCAACTCGAAGGCGGGGCGTTCGGAACGGATGCGGGGTAGCGAGTCGAAGTTGTGCCGCGGCGGCGGGCTGCTGGTGGCCCATTCCAGAGAGTTGCCGTAGCCCCACGGGTCGTCGGCGGTGGTGACCTCGCCGTACCGCAGGGATCGGAAGATGTTCCACAGGAACGGCAAGATCGATGCGCCGAGGATGAAAGCACCGATGGTGGAGATCGTGTTGAGGGTGGTGAAACCGTCGGTGGGCACGGCCAAGATACCGGTCGAGCAGGCCGGGGGCGATGGCATTGGCGGCAAGGGTACCCACCGTGCTGGAGCCGACCCAGTACTCTCGGCGCTTCGGGTGGTCCGCGGCGTAGAGGACACCGCGGGCGGCGAACTCCGGCTGGTAGATCGGCGGCACCGGTTGGGCCTGATGGGGCAGCCGGGACAGCACCCAGGAAAACTGCGGAGTATTCACCCCGGGCATCTGCGGCATCGTGACGCGGACGTTGCTCTTGTCGTGCAGCAGTTCGCAGCGCAAAGCCTCGTGGAACCCCTGGATGGCGTGCTTGGCACCGCAATAAGCGGTCTGCAGCGGAATCCCCCGATAGGCCAACGCCGAGCCGACCTGCACGATGGTTCCGCGGTCCCGGGCCCTCATCTTCTTCAGCACCGCCATCGTGCAGTACACGTAACCCAGGTAGGACACCTCGGTGACCCGCCGGTCCTCCGCCGGCTCGATCTCGCCGAACGGGGAGAAGATCGAGGTAAATGCCGCGTTCACCTCACAACCACGATCTGCTTTTTCATCGAAGTCCTTTCGCGTAGGGACGACCAGACGCGTGTTCCCTGCTCAGCCCACTGTGAAGCTGATCGGCTACCGACGGTTCCGCCGGCCGTGCTGCCGGTGTGAGGCGGGGATCGAGAATTGGGGAAACGGACACCGGGTGCACGGCCCGCGGGTGGGCCGGCGCCAGCTGGCTGGGGAGTGACCTGTTGGTAGAGCAGGGTCCCGCGACCAGCCGTGCGGAGGCGGTGATGCCGTTCCTGGAGTGCCGACATACAGCGTAAGCGCGAATTGCGGTGACAGTCAACGCTCGGAATTGGTGCACAATCGCCGACCTGTCGACCGACGCCGAGACGTCGCTGCCATGGCACCCAGTGACCCGCGAGTACCGACTCGACCGAATGTCGAGTGGTCCGCGATCCGCCGGGCTACGCCGCGATCACGGCGATGGAAGGTCCGGGTACATGGCTCGATTCTCGCGCAAACCTTGCGCACGTGCAAGGGTTGACCGCACCGTGCAACGGGTATAAGACGTCCCATAGTCCGCGCGGCCTCAGTGGGCGAGCAGGCTACCGCCGTTGCCGGACACTGTGCAGGACAGGAGAAATCTGGTGAGCCATCGTAGCGATCAGGTAGCTGTCCAACGGTCGGACCTGAGTGACCCGGTCGCCGGGCGAGGGAACAGGAACCGACCCTGCAACACCACCCCGGGCAACCTGGTCCGGCCTCTCAACGAGAGCGCCGCACTGACTCTGACCACGAGTTGCCACTTCCGGGCGAGCGCCGCACGGCCGCCCACTTCGACATGCAGATCCTTCCGCGCTACTCGCCTTCTTGGAGCCGGCAGACGAATGGGCTGAGAAGTTCCCACCGGGGGTCGACCGCGCGAGCAGTGCTCGACGGGGCTGACATCCGTTACCACGGGGCTCGTCCGCTACGTACAGCGATGAACAAGGTCTTTCCCGACCACTGGTCTTTCATGCTGGGCGAGGCGGCGCTCTACTCATTTCTGGTACTGCTTCTGTCGGGGGTCTACCTGTCGCTGTTCTTCGACCCCTCCATGGCCTACACCGTCTACAACGGGGTGTACAACAAGCTCCGGGGTGTTCCGATGTCCATGGCCTACTCCTCAGCACTTGATCTGTCCTTCGAAGTTCGCGGCGGACTGTTGATCCGGCAGATCCACCACTGGGCCGCTCTGATCTTCATCTTCGCGATGATGCTCCACATGATGCGGGTATTTTTCACCGGGGCATTCCGCAAACCTCGCGAAGCGAACTGGATACTCGGAGTGCTCATCCTGGTGTTAGGAATGGCCGAAGGTTTCCTGGGATACTCGCTACCCGACGACCTGCTGTCCGGAACAGGACTCCGGGCGGTCAGCGCATTCCTGCTGTCCATCCCGGTCATCGGGACCTGGGTGCTACATGGGCTTCCTGGACGGGATGGTCCGCATCTGGCCGAGTTGGGAGATCCGCAACCTGTTCGGCCATTATCTGATCCCGGCGGTCTTCTTCTCCTCGATCCTGGCAGCGACGTTGTTGATGATCCTGGTCCTGTCCTATCCATGGATCGAACGTTCCTTCACCAAAGACCGTGCAATGCACAACCTGCTGCAGCGACCCAGAGACGTACCGGTGCGTACCTCACTGGGTGCAGCGTTCATAGGATTCTGGACCGTCAACCTGATGAACGGAGCCAATGATCTGTTCGCATTGAAGCTCCGCATGTCACTGAACGCGCTGGTCTGGGTCGGTCGCATCGGGTCGATCGTCGTGCCGGTCATCACCTATGTGATCACCTATCGCCTGTGCCTGATATTGCAGCGATCCGACCGGAAGGTCCTGGAGCACGGCATCGAGACCGGCATCGTCAGACGGCTACCGAATGGCGCATTTATCGAAGTTCACCAACCGCTGGGTCCACCTGACGTGCACGGTCGAGCGGTCCCGCTGGCATATCAAGGCCCTCCGGTGCCCAAGCGGGTGAACCAGATCGGCGCGGCCGGCACCGCCATCCCCGGATTGATCCGGCATATCGACGAGTCCGGACGATTGTCCGACCAGGACGTCGATGTCGGCCGTCACCGACCCCATGATCCCCTCTGATGCAGTAGCTGTCCTGGTCGGCCATCCATTGGACGCCGAGGACCTGATCTTGGTGCGCCGCACATGCTCTACTGGTGAGGTTCTTCTTTCTGGGTAGGCAGGTAAGTGGCGGTGTTCCTCAGTACTCGTCGTCATCCTGATCCCCGCCGGTCGTATGATCCGAGATCACTGGCCGACGTATCAGCCGGGCCGGATTGGTTCGGGAGGTATGAGCATGGCGGTATTGGTCGGCTTGACCAGCATGGCGCTGGTGGCGCTGGCCGGAATTCTCGGCCTGTGGGGGGCGCACCGGTGGCTCACCGCCGGCCGGGTCACCGATCCGGCCGTTTTGCCCTTCCTGTCCGGTTTCCCTCCGGTGGCGCACGCGCTGTCCCGCTACCACGTCCGCTGGTACCCACTGACGTTGCTGTTCCTGGCTTTCGACGTCGAGATGCTGTTCATGTATCCGTGGGCGGTGGTGGTCGCCGAGGTGGGCGCGAGCGCCGTGATCGAGATGTTCGTGTTTCTGGCTCTGCTGATGGCCGGCGTCTTCTGGGCCTACCGCGAAGGGGCGCTCCGGTGGGTCTGAGAAACCGGATCGCCGCGCTGGCCTTGAGCGAGGTGCATGTGCTGCTGGTCGAGCGGCCTGGTTGGTCGCTGACCCGGATCGCCGCGGAGCGGGCCGTGGCCGCCCGCGGCTGGCGGGTCGCCGACTCGGCTGCCGCTGCCGATGCGCTGCTGTGCTGCGGGGAACCCGGCCCGGAGTTGAGTCCGCTGGTCGAAGCCATGTTTGCTCAGCTCCCCCCACCACGAGCCAGGGGACGGGTGGACCATCCGGGCGAGGTGGCTGCCGTCCTAGATCAGATCCTGGCCGCGTTGCGAGCTGATGATCCTGTTCCCGTGCCGCCCCGGGACCGGCCGGCGCGTTCCGTGCACGCCGCCCAGCCGGCCGCCGACCACGGCGACATGGACCACGCCGATGATCCGGCCGCCGACCACGGCGACATGGGCGGCGGCGACATGGGCGATATGGACATGTCTGGGCCGGGTGGGATCCCGCTGGCCGGCGGAGATCAGGACCGCGACGGCCTGGAGATGGACGTGCTGCCGGTGCGGCTCGGTCCGGTGCTGCCGGCCTGGCCGGCCGGACTGGTGCTGTCGGTCGTCCTGGCCGGCGACCTGATCACCGACTGCCACGCCGACACCGTCGACGCAAGAGCCGAAAACCCTCTGCCGCTGCA
>JAABUU010001353.1_pt1 | contig 40345 bp, 37 predicted proteins | sample 5559301 | NCBI WGS metagenome assembly JAABUU01 (sample SAMN10711884, study PRJNA513360) | rock metagenome | isolation source: Antarctica rocks | place: Antarctica: Victoria Land, Richard Nunatak white | reverse complement strand
CCTCAGCATCCAGCGGGCCGCGCTCGGCGACGCCGGGTGCCGGCGGCTTTACGAGGAGAAGGTGTCCGGGACGCGGCGTGACCGTCCGGAGCTGGCCCGCCTGCTCGACAACGTCCGCGAGGAGGACGTGGTCGTCGTCACCCGCCTTGACAGGCTCGCCCGCAGCACCCTCGACCTTCTCGAGGTCGCCGAACGCCTGCGGGCCGTGGGCGCGGGCCTGAGGAGCCTCGGCGAGCCATGGGCGGACACGACGTCGCCCGCAGGCCGGATGGTCATGACCGTTTTCGCCGGCATCGCCGAGTTCGAGCGGGCCCTGATCATTCAACGCACCCGGACGGGACGCGAGGCGGCGATAAGGCGGGGTGTCCGGTTCGGGCGGCCGCCTTCCCTCACGCCTGAACAGGTGGCCCTCGGGAAGCGGCTGGTGGACGAGGGCACGTCGGTGCGCGCCGCGGCGCAGGTGCTCCGCTGTCACCACGCCACGCTGTATCGGGCGCTGGGCGCCGTGGCGGCGGCCAGGCTGGAGACACTGACGTAGGACGGGCGGTGACGGACGCAGAGCCCCCCGCCCCGACCGGGATCCCAGTTCGCCCCGGTGGGCAGTTCAAGTCAGGACGAGTGCCGCGCCAGGCCACTGCCCCCCTCGGACCAAGGACGTCACGCACTCGTTCAGGATCTGGGCCAGATCGGCCGTCGTTCCCCGTGCTATGGGATGCCGGGCGGCCGCGGCGCAGAGCCTTGTCTTTAGGACTGGGTCGGCTATCGGATGGCTCGCCACCAAGCCCTTGGCCAGGTCCTCGTGCAGGCTTGGACCGCCTGTGATCGTCGCGCCAACGCCGGCATTCACCAGCGCCCGCATCGTCATGGGCGAGTCGACCTCGAGGACCGGCTGCAGGCGAATGCCATACCGGGCCTCGGCCTTCAGGACGAGCCGACGGTCGCCATGGGTCACCGTCGGCAGGACGAGCGGGAACTCCGCCACCTCGCGAAGCCGCAAAGGGCGCGCCGGCAGCGAGAGGCTCCAGACCGGGGCGAAGGCGAAGACGAGCTCCTCCTCGAGGAGGGGCGTGGAGATCAGGCCGTCCGTGTCGGGAGGGTCCTCGAGGAGGGAGGCCTGAACGCGTCCCGCCCTAGTATGGCCTTCGAGGAGCGCGGTGGAAGCCTCGAGGAATCGGACGCGCCTCTCAGGCCAGCGTCGCCGGACGCCCTCGAACACGGCCCCGGTGAGGGCCGGTCCCAGTCTGGGCGGCAGGCCGACGACCACCTCGTCCTCATCCTGCACGTCCGGACCCTTTCGGAACTCATGGATCGCATCGGCTGCCGCCAGGATGCCCTCGCCGGCTTCGGCGAGGTTGCGTCCGAAGTCCGTGACCGTGACGCCGCGCGAATGCCGCTGGAGGAGCTCCGCATCGAGTTCCTGCTCGAATCGGCGCATCGTGCGGCTCAACTGCGGCTGCTCGATGCCAAGCCTTGCAGCCGCACGTCCATAATGGCCGACCCGGGCCAGCTCGATGAATTGGCGCAGCTTGCCGAGGTCAAGCTCGTTGCCTGCGGGCATATCCCATCTCCGGGGCGTGAGGGCCAAGGCATACCCGACGGCGCACGGGACGAAAACCCGCGCCCGACCGCAAGGTTCGGGTCCACCGCTAAGGTTGGAGTGGCCAGGTTCGCTCATCCATGGTCGGCGCGTCAGGGCAGCAGCCGTCCTACACGCTCGCAGGCACGACCGCCGCGGAGGGTCGTCGCGGAGCAGCCGCCTGAGGCGGGGGTCTGCGAAGCATGGCCCCACAAGGCCGCGGCGTTGCGGCCCCGCGTCGCACCCGCGTCAAGGGAGTCCCACACAAGTTCCGGGTGCTGAGGCCGCATCGGCCTGCGCTTGAAACCTTGTCCGTCCCCTGCAAGAGCGCCCTTGTTCAAGCGACTAGGCATATCAGGTCCCGAGCAACGCCCACACCAAAGCCCGGGACCAGCACCGGCATCGTGTGTCCTGGATGTAACAGTGTCTCGAAGTTACAACCTACGGAGGCCTTAAGCGATTGCGGCGTCAGGGCTAGCGAGGCAATAGTCTCGCAGGTCTGGCTGCCCCCGGCCTGTGGGGGATGCGTCGCACGGCGATGCGTTCACTTCCTGCGGGGCGGGGCCTTGGATGTCCGCCGAACGAACGGCGCTATGAGGAGAAGTTCAATGCGTAAGCTCCTGCTGGCCACGGTGGCCGTGCTAGGTGGGTTGACGGGAGCGGCGGCAGTGGCCGACGCCCAACTGCTGTCCGACACTGCCGGCCAAACGACGGTTGATACCGCCGGGCAGACGGCGTCCCCTGCGCCGGGCACGATCACTGTCCGGCTGAACGGCCGCTTCCGGGCCTATGCGGCCTACACCACCGACCGAGGCACCGACGTCAACGGCAAGCAGGTCGGCTACTCGTTCGGCAACTACGCCCGCTTGTACCCCGGCTTCGACGGCGTCGCCGCGAACGGCCTGAAGTATGGCGCCAGCCTGGAAATCCGTCAGGACAACGGCGGCACGAACGCCCGGACCGGCGGCGGCGCAGCAGGCGGCATCTCGGGGAACAACCAGTATCGCAGCACGTTGTACTTCCGCCGTGAATTTGGCTACATCGGCACCGACCAGCTCGGCACGATCCGCGTGGGGTCCAGCGACCCCGCCAGCAGCCTCTACATGACGGGCAACTTCGAAAACTTCAACGACGGCGGCCTGAACGGCGACATCCCGGGCTTCGTCACCCCGAACAACCAGATCACCTGGCCGTTCGCCGACGTCGGCAACATCTACACCACCAACAAGATCGTCTATCTGTCGCCGCAGCTTTACGGCTTCGACGCGGGCGTCTCGTATGAGCCGAACACCGGCAACGTTGATAACGGCAGCCACTGCGACTCCGGCATCGGCGGCTCCATCGGCTGCGAGCGGCTGTCGTCCATCAACGGCATTGCTGGTAACACCACCGCCGGCATCACCACTGCCAGCATAAACGCCGAGAGCGGCCGCCGCCGCAATACGCTGGACGCCCTGCTGCGCTACCGCGGCACCTTCGGCGGCTTCGGCGTCGCAGCGACGGCCGGCTACATCGAGTCGGCCCATGTGTCTGACACCCAGGTTGGCACTCCGTTCGCCACCCGCGCCAACCCCGGCACCGGGCGCCTGAACTATGACGGGCTGAATGTCGGCGACTTCGGCGCAGCCGTCACCTATGGCGGGCTGAGCGTCGGCGGCAAGTATCAGTTCGGCCGCTTCAACGGCCAGTGGAACTTGGCGCCGAGGGGCGTGGCGGACGGCGAGGCCTGGCTGGCCGGCGCATCCTACACGATCGGGCCGTTCATCATGGGCGCGCACTACCTGAGCTATAAGAGTGCGGGTGACGTGCAGAGTGCGCTGCGCGGTCGCCAGCGCCGGGAAGATGGCATCGCCGCTGGCGCCACCTACTCGCTGGCGCCGGGCCTGTCGCTGTTCCTATCCTACATCTGGACGCAGCGTAAGCAGAACGGCTACGACTTCGCCACCGGTGTCGGCCCGACCACGGCCAATCCCAATGGCGTAGGCACCCACAACAAGGTCACCGCGCAGGTGATCGGCGTCGGCACCGGCTTCAGCTGGTAAGCCTGCGAGCCGGGGCAGCCCGGTTCGGTTGACGGGGGGCGGTGGGTAACCACCGCCCCTTTTCTCATTTGCAGCTAAGTGGAGCGATCCTGGCCGGCTCAGACCGCGAGCGCGACGTCGCGGGCGAGCGACGTCGGATACTGCTCTACGGTCTGCTCCAGCAGCGACCTACTTCCGACAAGCACGACGCGGAGCCTGGCTCGCGTCACTGCCGTATATAGGAGGGCCCGGTCCAGCAGGCGGCTCGGCGCCAACGGGACGAACACTGTGTCCCACTGCGAGCCCTGTGCCTTGTGGCAGCTGATCGCGTAAGCCAGGTCGATCTGGCCGAGCTCGTCTCGGGCGAGCTCGACGACCATCCCGTCCAGCCGCGCGGTCACGCGCTCGCCATCCGCGTCCAGGACCACGCCCATGCTGCCGTTCCAGAGGCCGCGGTCGTAGTCGTTCCGCGTCCATATCACCGGGTCGTCCTCGGCGAAGCGTCCGGTCCGGCGCCTCCCATGGGCGTTGTAGCGGTGGAAGTGCGTGTTGATGGCGTCGATGCCTGCGGGGCCGAGGTAGGCCGCCGCGATGATCTGGGCCTCCCCGCCGCCGGCGTCGTCCCGGAGCAGCTCCAGCATCTCGACGACCTCCCCCAGGCCGCATTCGATGAAGGCGCACCCGGGCCTGTCCGCCTCGTAGGCTGGCAGCGACGGCATATGCCCGTCGCGGACGGCGCGCGAGACGAGCGGGATCCCCGTCGCCTCCTCGGCCCGCAGGACGCGCGTCAGCTCTACCTTGGGTATGGAGGGGCTCCGCACGAGGCGGTGTAGAGTCAGGCCGTAGCCGATGGGGGGCAGCTGCGCGACGTCCCCCACGAGCAGGAGGCGCGCCTCGTCGCGGAGGTGGAACAGCAGCCGATAGAGGGTGGGCAGGTCCACCATGCTGGCCTCGTCGACGATGACGAGGGCGTCCGCTGCGACGTGCACCGCCCCGCGGGCGAGCTTGCCGAGCCAGGATGCGATGGTGTGGGCCGGCTGGCCGGTGGCGGAGGCCATCCGTTGCGCGGCGCGGCCGGCGAGCGCGAGCTGATGGACCTGGAGGCCGGACTCGCGGGCGGCCCCGTTGATCGCGCGCAGGCAGGTCGTCTTGCCCACCCCGGCGCCGCCGACCAGCAGGGACAGGCGCCGCGACACCGCCATCCCGACGGCGGCCCGCTGCTCATCCGTCAAGGGATAGGCGGCGGGCGCGTCGTGGCGGGTCAGGAACGCCCCGACGTCCCAAGCCGCCGTCAGCATGTCCAACTCTCGCCCGGACGCCCCCAGGATCGCCCTGAGGCGCTGCTCGATGTAGCGCTCGGCGTAGGCCGCGCCGGCGGGCTGGTAGCCGGCCGCGCAGGGGATGGCGGCCCCCTCGGCCACGGCGGACGCCAGCGCCTCCTGGGCGGCCGCACGTGGGACGCCCAGCGAGCGCATCGCGCGGCGGAGCACCTCGTCCTCGACGGTCACGGTGTGCTTCTCGTCGAGCCGGTCGTAGAGGGCGGCCTCGATCGCGGCGACCTGCCGCCGCGGGTCGTCCGGCGCGACCCCGAGCGAGCGAGCGGCCCGGTCCACGTGCGTCCAGGGGCAGATGGTGAGCAGGCGGTACGGGTTCTCGCGCAGCTTCTCCACCGCCGCCTCGCCCCAGAGGTCGACGGCCTTGCGCGCGAGCCTGTCGTCGATCCCGACCCCGTCGAGGAACACGACGGCGTCCGCGACCGCGCGCAGCTCGTTCCATGCGTCGCACACGACCTCGGCCTGGGTCCTGGGCAGGACCGCGGACAGCGCGTCCGCGTCGCCGCGGCTCAGGACTTGGTGGAGGTCCTCCCCGAAGGCGTCCCAGAGCCGCTGCGCCGTGGCGGATCCGACGCCGGCGAACTCCGGGCGGTCGGCCAGGAACCGCATGATGTTCCGTCCGCGCGGCAGTGACTGCGCTTGGGCCTCCGGTCGGCAAGCCGGGCTCACGGCGCCACCCTGCGGCCCGTGGCGGCCATGTGTTCGGCGATGGCGTCATATCGGTGGAGGCGGCGGCGGAGCTCGTGAGCCTCGCTGCGGGACGCCGCGAGCTGCTGCTCGAGGCGTAGGATGCGCGCTTTGTCGTCGGAGTTCCTCTCGGGCGCGGCCTCGGACGCGGGCAGCTCGATGCCGAGCCGCTCGACGGCGGCGTCCAGGGTCGCGGCGAAGCGTGGGTTCTGCTGGAAGGTCTCGCGCGCGAAGCCGCAGGCCTGGGCGACGGCGGTCTTGTTTACCTTCCCGTGCCGTCCCGGCAGCCTCAGCGCGCCTGCGCGGAGGCGGTCCACGTACGCGAGGAGCCGCTCGTGGTTCGCGTCGCTGACGGCGAGGAGGCCGCCCCGGCCAGGCCCGGCCGGCATCAGCGGTTCCCCGCGCGGTGGATGGTGGGGAGCGCCTGATCGAGGTAGGCCTCGTCGAGGTTCCTGGACGAGGCGTTGTACGACCACCGGGCGAATTTCTCGAGCAGGGTGTCCTGAACCCTCCTGAGTTCCCGATTCTCGGCCTCCAGTAGGCGGATGCGCTTCTGGCCGGCGGTCTCCGGCAGGGGAGCCGCCACCGCGGGCCTGGATCGGGACGTGTACGTCTCGTAGGCCGCGCGGATGGGGAGGTGGTTGCCCAGCGCCTGCCGGGTGTAGCGCGCCCCGGTCGACCGCTGGACGGCGCTGCAGAGGCCCGGCCATGTGAGGCGCCCCTCCCAGGCCCTTATGATCGATGCGATGCCCTCGACGCGCTCGCGGGTCAGCGTCGGCCCCCGCCGCCGCGTGGGCGGCTTGGGGGAAGGGAGGCCCCGCTTAGCCAAGCAGCACCGCCCCCGTGCCCGATCGCGGGACCGGCGCCCCGGACGGCGGGATCAACTGCACGCCCGTAGCGGCCTGGTGGTCGCGCATGGCCTGCTCGATGAGCGTGTACCGTCCCGACTTGGCGAGGATGATCCTCGATCCGGCGGGCGTCGCCGGATCGGTCAGGAGGGCGTGGAGCTGCTCGAGCCGTTGGATCGTCTCCGTGTGCGACCGCACCCATTCCGCCGCGCCCTCGTAATCCTTCAGGTCCGCCTCCGCCGTCTTGGCCAGGCTGCCGCGGGCGAGGGCGAGCTGGGCGGCGACCTTCCCCACCTGACCGGGGTGACCGCCCTTGATGCAGACGTGCTTGGTGCAGTGCATGCAGTCGCCGTACAGCGGGCACGGGGCGGCGGCGAAGTCCTGGGTGCAGAAGCCTATCTCCGTGGCGTGGCCATGTTCCCCGCGCGCCGTCACCTCCGCCATGGTGACGGGAGGGTTCACCCTGACGGGCTTGCCTCCCCGCATCGCCGCCAGCTCGCGGTCGTGCTGGCGCTTCCTCTCGATCACCTCCTCAGGCCGGCGTTGGTCATAAGCCGCGTTCTGCCTCACGTCCCTGCGCCCGCTCCAGGCCGCGATCTCCAACTGCGAGAGCCCCCCCCCGCTGCGCGACCGTATTGAGGTAGTGCCGCAGCTGATGCGACGTGAGGCGGATTGGGCGCTCCGGCGTCGAGAGGCCGAGCCGGTCGAACATCGACTTCCTGTCATCCTTGTGTGACAGGCCGCTATAGACGTCTATGTACGCGATGGGCGCGATCATGCAGCGCCATGTGGCCCAACCGTCGCCGAACTGGTTCTGCCTCGAGACCATCAACGCCTCGCTGAACTTGAGTTCGGTCCTCGGATCGAGGATCGGCCATCCGGGAGGCAGTAAGCCCACAATGGCCCTCTCCACGTCGGCGAAGAAGTACTCGTGCCTCAAGTTAAAGCGCTTCTTCGCGCTGGGCTCGATCGGCACGACGCCCGCCTTGCGTAGGAACTGGGTGCCGCCGGTCCTCAACTCGAAGCCTATGATCCGGGCGACATCGGAGGCCGTGAGGTCCATTCCGCGAAGGTGGGCGCAGTCCTCGGGAAGGTAGAGCTTCCCGGGGTTCTCCTCGTACCACGTCGCTATGAGGCGGGCCTCGTTGGTATGCTGCCGCAGCCGCATGATGGCCTGCCTGGCGATTGGCGCCATCAGGTCCGGTATCGCCTTGGCGCCGTCCTGAAAACCCTTCGAGCCCGGCCAGCGCAACATATAGCCCGGATCATCCTTGGTGAGCGGAGGGATCTCGCAATCCACCGACAGGCGCAGGATCTCGTTGATGCGGTCTGGCGCGCAGCACAGCAGGGCGACGATGGACGTGAGGATGACGTCGCCCGGCTCGGTGGCGATCCTGAATGCGTCGGCGACGGCGTGCAGCACCTCCTGCGAGGGGAGCTTCGCGGCGCGGCGCTCATCCGCCTCGGGGCCGATCCGGCTGGTGTGGGTTGCGCCGTATGCGATCCCGTGCTGCCAGTCGAGTGGCGCCACGGCCGAGAGGTTGTGCTTGCGCAGGAAGGCCGCGATGACGCCCAGCCTCTGCCCGACCTGCGTCGCATACCTGGCTCCGCCTCTCACCATCGCGACGTTCAAGGCCGTGTCCAGCACGTGTCGGTCGACGTGCAGGAGGTCGGGCGCGAGCGCCAATTGCTTGAGGGCCGCGGTGATGGCCCGGAAGGCGAAGATGTCATAGATTGGTGGCGTTATCGCCTTCCGCCGCCCCGCCTCATAGCGTATGTAGGCGCGGGCTTGGCTGCCGAGCGGCTCACTGAATGCAGGTCCTCGTCGCTGACTTCTGAGAGGGGCGAACTCGGTGAAGTGGAGCGTCTCCTTGCCGGGCCCGCTCGGGCACGGATAGGAGGCCGACACGTCCCACGCCTCGTCATCGAAGCGGAGGCCAGCACCGAACACCGTGAGATCCTCACGGCAGAAGCGGATGAAGTCGCCCATGTTGTGCGACGCGGTCCGCTCGGCCCTCGACGTGAATGGGATGAACTCAGCCATTGGTACTCTCCGTCAGTGCAAGCGCCCTCAGCCCACAAAGCCGCACCACCTCGGCGCAGGCCAGGATGGTTTCGTCGTTCACGGATGCGACCCTCAGCGGACCCTCGGCAGCCCTCCTCCTGCGCACGTCCAGCAGTCCCTGCAGCACCGCCTCATGCGGACCGTCGACCCAAGGGCGGAACAGGCGGCAGGTGTAGCAGGCGACCGGCTTCGGAAGGCCGCAGGCCCCGTGCTTGCTGCAGCCGCCGATGTCCTCCGGCGCGCCCCCGTCCGCGACGACGCCGTAGACGGACCGTCGGACGTCGTGCTCGGGATCGTCGCCCTTGCGGACGATCATGCCCATGAAGCGCTGCGCCAGGGGGGCGAGTTCTGCCGCGATGCGGCTGCTGATCCGCTTCAGGAGCTGGGCAACGATCGCGTAGTAGGGCCCGACGCTCGTAATGTCGCTGTGGTCGAGGAGGAACGCCAGTTCCGCCGGGCGCACGCCCTCGCTCACCGCCCTTGTACCTAAGGTCCTGCGGGACCGGGTCGCGGTCGCATTGATCAGCTCGCCGGTCCGCTCCGACATAATCCGCAGGCCCTCCAGCGTCACGGTGATGCGGACTTTTATTGCACTCGCAGTAGGTGGGTCGATTCCTAAACCCAAGCCCGCGAACGACCCATGGACTGCGACGTTCGGAAAAAGGGGCGCCGCTTCGGGATCGCCCATGCTGGCCAGGCGTGCCTTCTCACGTACGACGCTGGCCTGAGCCTCGATCACCTCCCCTATCTCGGACACCAACTCCCGATTCGTGAATTGCGTTCGGGCTTCGACGTTCCTGCCCTTGATGCGCGGGACCGACAGGGTGTACCGTACGGTTCCGTCCGTTCCATCGACCCGTTTGAAGTCGCCGACCTGCAGCAGGGCAAGCTGCAGCGGCCGCGGCGCGATCGATCCGGAGAGGAGGCACAGGCCATAGTTCGACAGCGAGACGCGCCCGTTCCCGAAGGCGACGTGCAGTTCCCGATGGAGCCCGTCGTACTCGAGGTCAGTATAGGGACCCTGCACCGGGCACCTCTGGCGGACTGCCCGGGCCTTCTCGAGGGTCGTCTTCGGCGCGTCGGTTGCGAACTCCAGCGCGTCCGGTTCTATGCCCGGGAGCCCGAGTTTCGCCCACGCCCGGACGACGCGGTGAGCGGCAGTCGAGTGATGCAGGCGGCGCTTCTCAAGCTCGCCCCGGTAGTTGATTAGGTGGGCAAGAGTGATGGACGCGGCCCCGGGCGTGTCTGCGGCGATGCGACGCAGCAGGCGCTTGAGCACATTAGCCTCAGCTGCGGCACTGCTCGCGGGGCGGGTCGCCACGAGGTTCATCATTAAGCCCTTGAAGCTCGCCATAAGCTGCGGCGCGAGGCCATGGAGGTCATCAAAATTGATGCCTTGGACCGTTCCGGGTCCTGAGATCGACCACCGATCCAGACGGGGATCGAAGCGGTCCCCCGCACGTGTCACCGCATCATCAGGAAGTAGGTAGCCGATATCGGCCTCAGGCTGCCCACCCTGTACCAGCGCCTTAAGGTTGAGCATCAGGGGCCCCCACACCGTCCGCCAGGCCCAGCATCCTCCGCTGCATCGCCATGGAGAATTGGTTGGCTTTCGCAACGGCCCTCCGGCGGCCATAAACAGCGGGCATCTTGGAGTGGAGCGACCAGCCCATAAGGTCGCGTCTCGTCCTGTCCTCATCATCGCGATCCATCCCGACCTCGTCTGCGAAGGCGGAGAAGTCCTCGTTCCATGTGTGGCGTAGGACGTGCGCAGAAACGGGCTTCAACTGCGGGTGCGCCTCGCGCAACGCCGCGAACAGCGCGGTGAGCGAGCTCAGGGACAGGGGCGCCCCGTTCGCCGCGGCGAACAGGAAGCCATGTCTCCTGGCGGCCTCGGTCCTGCCGCGCTCCGCGATGTACTGCTGCGTGAGTTCGACCACCTCCTCATCGAGGGGGGCAAGCCGCTCCCCGCCCTTGGCCACGGGCTGGCGGAGCCGGGGGTCACGCTTGTCGTCGTGGGTCCGCTTGAGTTCGACGCATCCCGTGCCGAACCGGATATCCCGAATACGCACCGAGAGCAGCTCGCCCCGGCGCATGCCGGTGCACATCAGCCACAGGAGGATCAGCCGGTTCCTGACCCGGACGGAGGGATCCTGCCAGGGATTGTCCGGTGAGTCGGGCCTGGTGACGCGCAGCACTTCCGTACGCTGTTCGGGCGTGAGCGCGACGCGCCTGCCCCCACCCCCGCCCGGCTGGCGCGCGAGGATGGCCTCGACCAGCCTCCGAAGGCCCTCGCCATGGCTCCTGCTTACATCCTGGTCCCCTCTGCCGGCATCGGCCGTGAGCCTGATCCGTTCCTGCGCAAGGTTCCCGAGCCACTTGAGGTAGCTGGTCACGTAGTGCAGCCGGATCGTCACAGACCGATTGTCGAGGGAGGGTGACTGCTCCGCGCCGGGCAGCCTGCGCATGTGCCTCGTGCCGAGTGATGCGACGTTGGGAGCTTTCAGCCTTGCGGGCCTGACCGCCAGTTCGGTCAGAGGGGCGAGCGCCCCCGTCTCGCTGAGCGGTTTGCGGGCGAATGTGACGAGGGCGTCGATCTCATGAGGGTTGAGGAAGTCCCCCGTGCTCAGCCTTTGGCCGAGGTCTATGACCCGGTGGCGGCAGAAGAGGTGGAGCAGCATAGCGTCCCGCAGGGCCTGCTCGATGGTCGCCGCGCTGCGGTGGCGATACTGCCTGAGCGTCCAGACTGTAGGCTGGAAGAGGGGCAAGCCCGTCTCGCGGTCGATGATCATGGGGCAACGCTCGCCATTGCCGAACAGCACGAGGCGGATGCGATACGGCGACCGGCTTATGGACGTTCTTGCTATGTGCTCCATAAGAACGAAAAGAGCACAATCGATTCGATTCCGTCAACAGCTTAAAACGTGCCCAAGATCAATGTTTTACTTTAATTGGTTGACGTCTTCTAAACCAGTTGTTCCTTAGCCGCCGATGCCGCTGAACAGATCGAGCACATTTGGCGACGGTGGGGTGGCAGGAGCGGTCCTCCGCGGCATCCCCACCCTATCCATTTCCCGCCCGGGCGGGTCAACTGGATTTGACGCTGGCCGCCGCTGGCTTTCCGCGCGGCCGTCGGGACATCGCCCGACCGCCAGGCCCTGATGCGACCGGCCGCTTGATCCCCGCTCCGCCCGCGACCGGCGATCCGTTGCGGGCGCACCGGCTGTTGCTGCCTTTCCAAGAATGACGGTTCCTGTTGCGCCACGCCTGGCCAAGCCTTGACCAGCCGCTCCGTTCAGGGATTGCACGACTTGATGCGACGGTTCGCTGGCCCAGGCCCGACCGTGCGGCCGGCAGCCCTCTCTGCACGCCTGCATTCCAAGCCGCGGCAATAGGATGCTCTATCCAACGGGAGACGCCGGCCTTCAAGCCGGAGCGAACCTACTGATATCCATGCAAATATGATAGATAGAGCTGGCTCAATCAGCCGCATGCTAGCCCTGAGGCGGGCCGTCCAGGCCTGCTTGGCATGGGGGGAGAAACCGCTGCCAACACTCACCTGATAATTTCTGACAATCATAGACGTGATGGATTATCACAAACAGTTGCACAGTGTTGCCGCGGTGCTGCATATCCTGGGTAAGACAAACGATCGCACCCGTGCTGCCAAAGCCAGATGGCGTAAGGCGGCGACAGAAGGTGGCGATGCTGAATCGGGCGGGGAAGCCCTGCAATGGGAGGCTTGGACGTGATAAGGTTCCAGGAATGGGTGACTGAACGTGAGCCAGTTTCGCGGTCCCTAAGCATGACGCTGACGCTAGCCCTCGCCTTGGGATGCTGGGGCGTTGTCGGCACCGTGACGCGCTGGCTTGTGGGATAGGACGTTCCCGACCGGCCTGGACTTGCATCCCAGGTAGAACTCTTCATGGGACTTTGAGGGCGGGCAGCATCCAGGACGTTGCGGTTTGATGCACGCCAGCGAATTGGATTTCCGATTCCTGCTGCAGGGTGCCTAGTCAGGCTCGATAGGCTTACCCTGTCCCATCGTGCGGCTTCAGCAGCGCGACTGGTTCAGTTCGGGTCAACCAGTATCCGCCCGACCAATCACCTCGGTCGCAAACCGCTCCCCTTGCGTGGCTGTCCCGTGCCCCAAGGGTTGCCGAGCCTCCCCGCAGTGCAGATCACCATAGACCGGAACACGCGGGTCTGGCCTTGCATGGAGCAGAGGCATTGGCCGCAGCTTCAGGATGCCCGCCATGTTCCATAGTAAAACGCTCATGTGTCTGGAGACACAAGGCGAGCGTCCATATTTTCATGCAAAGTCATAGATATGATGGTAAACGGCGCGTAGATCTGTTTCAATTCTAACCGTCCGGGAGTGTCCGGCTCAGCGGAGCGACGGACGGCGATGTTGATCAAACAAGGCGTCGGCCAGGCGGGGGCGCTCGCGATGCGGCTTGCTCATGCCGGCGGGCTAACGGCCGCTGCGCGCTTCATCGGCGCTGGGCAGGGATGCCTGCTGTTGTTCCATCGCGTCGCGCCGGCGGATAGTTGGGCCGGGCTGCCAAACCGTGAGTTCCACATTGATGCGGCGTTCCTGGGGCGGCTCCTGGACCACGTGATCGGGTCCGGCTGGGACGTCGTCACGATGGACGAGGCACTGGCCCGGATACGCTCCGGCACGGGACGCCGGTTCGTCAACGTCTCGATTGACGACGTTTACCGCGACGCGATCGAGGTTGCGGCGCCGGTATTCCGGTCGCGCGGCGTCCCTGTCACGCTGTTTGTGGCGACGGGTATCCCGGACGGGACGATGACGCTGTGGCAGGCCGGGCTGGAAACCATCCTGCTGGACCGTGACCGGGTGATGTTGGAAGACGGATCGGCCGCCGAGGCCGGGGATGCCGCGGCAAAGCGCCGCCTATTCGCCCGCCTGGCGGCGACCTGGGAGGCCGATGCGCCCGAGTTGCGCTACCGGCGGTTTTGCGCCCTCAACGGCCATGATCCCGCGGCGCTGCACGACCGCAACGGGGTGTCATGGGCCATGCTGGAGGCGGTGCGGGACGATCCCTGCGTGGAGATCGGTGGTCACACGGTCAGCCATGCCCGCCTGTCGTCCCTGCCCCTGGAGGATGCCCGGCAGGATATCGCGGGATGCCGCGCACGCTTGCAGGAACGCCTTGGGCTGCCAGTCCGGCACTTTGCGTTCCCCTATGGCCAACGGGGCGATTGCGGCGAGCGGGAGTTTGGCCTGGCGCGGGAAGCCGGCTTTGCCACGGCCGCGACGACCCGGCGCGGCCTGGTGCGCGCCGCGGACCGGTCCGGGCTGCACGCGCTGCCGCGCAACTCGCTGAACGGCGCCCACCGGCATACGTCTCAGGCTGAAGTGCACCTCAGCGGCCTGGGTGGCCTCCTGGCCCGGGGGCTGCGCGCGACATGACGGCTTCGGCAGCGCTCGCACGCCTTGAGCTGCAGGGTTCCAGCGCCTCCGTGGAGCCGTTGCGGGTGATGTGCATCTCCCATTCCGCGATCAGCCGCATCCATGGCCGGCTGCGCTACGGCTCCCTGCTGGACCGGTCGGACCTGCGGCTAGACCTGGTGATGCCCAACCGCTGGTCGGAGCGGGGCCGCTGGCTGACGCCGGATGCCCCCCAAGCCGATGAGGACTGGGTGCACGCATTGCCCATACGCTGGGCGCGAGCGGGATCTGCGACGTGGCACCTGCACCATTACGTGGGGCTGGGCCGGCTGATGCGCCGGGTGCAGCCCCAAGTGATCCATCTCTGGCAAGAGCCGTGGAGCCTGGTCGCCTTGCAGGCGCTGCGCCTGCGCAACCGGGTGTGTCCGCACGCTGCGCTCGTCTTGGAGGTGGACCAGAACCTGCACAAGCACCTGCCGGCGCCATTCGAGCAGATCCGGCGCACCGTGCTGCGGCAAACCGGCTATGTTCTGGCGCGGAGCGACGAGGCGATTCAGGTCGTGCGGGCCTGCGGATATGACGGGCCGGCAGGCCGGATCGGCTATGGCGTTGACCGGTCGGTGTTCCGGCCCGTGGACCGGGCCGCCGAGCGTCCGGCGGCGGCGGGCCTGTCCGTAGGGTATGTCGGCCGGTTCATTGAGGAGAAGGGCGTAGGCGACCTGATTGAGGCCGTCAGCCGAACCGCAACGCCAGTCAACTTGGCGATCATGGGCGAGGGACCGTTCCAGGCATCGCTCGTCGCGCAAGCGGCGGCACTCGGCGTCTCGGATCGGCTGCGCATCCTGCCATGGGGATCGCCGGAGGATGTTGCTGCCTTCATGGCCGGTTTGGACATCCTGGCGCTGCTGACGTGGACGACGGACGCCGTGCGGGAACAGTTCGGCCGGGTCATCATCGAGGCGCAGGCTTGCGGGACGCCGGTGATCGGCTCGGGCAGCGGCGCGATCGCCGACGTAGTGGGCGAGGGTGGTTGGATCGTGCCGGAACGGTCACCTGCCGCCGTGGCGGCGTTGCTGGATAGGCTGGCAGCCCGGCCGGTGGAGTTGAAAGCGGCGCAGGCTCAAGCGATACAGCAGGTCGCGGAGCGTTTCAGCTTCACCGCACAAGCCGATGTCTTGGAACACGCCTGGCGCAGCCCGGTTTACGAAAGGCAGCCCGCCTAAACAACGACCACCAACAAGGCAAGACCCTAGCTACGACGCGGCTCCGCAACAGCCGGGCCGTGATGCGCCCGGCCCAGCCTATCTCTAGTTCGGCAACGGCGCCGGGTCCGCCGACAGCGAGCGCAGGTAGCTGATGACGTCCGCCCGCACCTTCGGGTCGTTGATGCCTGCGTAGCTCATCTTGGTGCCCGGCGCATAGGCGCTGGGCTTTAGCAGCCATTTGTTCAGCTCGGCATAGTCCCACTTGCCGCCCTTGGCCTTGAGCGCGGCGGAGTAGGCATAGCCCTGGGCGTGCGCCCCCTGCTCGGCGCCGACAACGCCATAGAGATTGGGGCCGAGGCCATTGCGCCCGCCCTCGTTGAAGCTGTGGCAGGCGACGCAGCCCAGCTTCGCCGTATCGGCCTTGCCGGCGTCAGGGCTGGCGGAGGCGAGCAGGACCACGGCGTCGTTGCCGTCTGCGGCGGGAGCGGCCGCACCAGCCGGTGGCGGGGCGGCAGTCCCCGCTGCGGCCGCCGCCGGGGCGGTGCTGGCAGCCTGCACCGGGGCGGCCGGCAACGGCAACGGGTCATGCGACAGGCTGCGCAGGTAGGCGATGATGTCCGCCCGCTTCTTGCCGTCGGACAGCCCGGCGTAGCTCATCTTGGTACCCGGCGCGTAGGCGCTGGGCTTGATGAGCCACGCGTTCATCTCGTCGAATGTCCAGGGACCCTGCTTGCCCTTCAGCGCAGCGGAGTAGATGTAGCCTTCCATGTGCCCGTGCGGCGCGCCGATCACGCCGTATAGGTTCGGGCCGACGCCGGCCTTCCCGCCTTCGTTGAAGCTGTGGCAGGCCACGCAGCCCTGCGCCCTCACCCCGGCCTCGCCGCGTCCGGCGTCAGCGGAAGCCAGCAGTACGGCGATTGGCTGCTCCGGCGCAGCCGGCGCAGCCGGCGCAGCCGCAACGGCGGTGCCGCCCTTCTCCGGCAGGTCTATCTTGATCGCCGTCTGGTGCAGCGCCTTTGGCTTCACCAAGGCATCTGCGACCAATTGCGATCCCAGGAAAGCGACCCCCGCCACCAGCACGGCGGCGACCGCCTTGTTGACCTCCATACTATCCATATCAAAACCTTCCCAAGCCATGCGGCCGCTGCCGGCACACGGGATACACCACCCATGCCGCAGGGCAAGCCCATGCGGCCAGCAATCCACAGGCTCCAAGGGTGGGGAAGATTGCCCAACGGTCAAGCTGCCGGAGCCGTACACAAAGCCGGACCATAAACAAAACAGGGGCCTGGCCAACCGGCCAGGCCCCTGCCCGCCCAGCAGCGGGGTTAGTTGATCGGCGTGGGCTGCATCGGCGGCGTCGTCCGCGCCCCTGCCGGGTAAACACCGGGGTTCACCACCTGGAGGCTGGTCTGCACCAGCCCGGCCTGCGGCCCCGGCTGCTTCAGCTCGGGGAAGGCGTTGACCATGTTGACGCCATACAGCGGCTTGAACACCCCCTGGTGGCAGGTCGCGCAGGCCACCTTGGGCGAGTCTCCCGTGGGGCCGAGCCGCCCCACCGGGAACACGTCATGCAGCAGGTCCATGTAGTTGGTGTTGATGTCCCGCACCATGCGTATGCCGTGCCAGGCCGAGATGCGCTGCGGCGTGCTCTGGGTCCAGTCGCCGAACGCCCGGCTATTGTGGCAGTAGGTGCAGTTGACGCCCAGCGAGTTCGCAAAGTGGATCATCAGCGCATAGGTCCACTCGGTTTCCTTGATCGAGTGGCGGTTGCCGGCCGGCAGCGCCGTCTCACCCTGCTGGCGGATCGGGTAGTCGCCTTCCAGCATCGGCGTGAACGGGTCGTAGGGGAGGCTGCTGTCGCCGACCGACGCCTTCGCCAGGTTCTTGCCCTGGGACACCTCCAGAACGCCACCCTTCTGCGGCGTCGGACCTGGGTCCTTGTACCAGATGTAGCTCGGCACGTTGTTGCCGCGATGGCAGGTATAGCAGGTAACGCCCGCCCCGCCTGGCGTGCCTGCCCCGCCCACGGCGTTGCCGACGCCGTTGCCGCCCCCGGCGGCCACGCCCCAGACGTGCGGCGCCCAGGTGGAGTTGATGTCCTGGGTCATCTGGATCATCCGCCGGGCGACGATCTTAGTGTAATAGGTGTCCTCGGCCATGTTGGCAGTGTTGTGGCAGTAGGCGCAGCCCTGCTGCGGCGACACCCAGTTGGTCAGGCTCACCATCAGCCGGGTAAACTGCCCGACGCTGAGGTCGCCCAGCACCAGCACGTTCTTATAGACCTGCGCCGCCTTTGGCCCGGTCGCCGGCAGTTGCGGCAGGGACGCCGGCACCTTGTTGGCGGCGACATACTTCACCAGGTCGGCCCGGTTGTAGTTGGTCTCCATCGCGACGCCGCGGAAGCCGCGCTGTATCCTGACCTGGCCCGGGGTTTCGAACTTCGACAACATGGCGATGCCCAGCAGCGCCGCCGCGGCCGCGCCGACGACGCCTAGGCCTAGCTTGATGCCGGGGATCATTGTGTTACTCCTGCGGCGGGCGGTGCCACGCCGGGGATGCCGGTGGGGGTGGCCAGGGGGTTGACCGGCGGCGCCGGGAAGCCAGGCGTCGTCAGGGTGGGGTCCTGGATGGCGCCCCACACTGCCGGATATTCAGGGGCGATCCCGTGCTTCTGGCCCCACAGGAACCAGTTGTCCACGACCGTGCCGGTCAGCAGGATGCCGATGCCGCCGGTGATCGGCGTCAGGATGGCAAACCACCAGGCCCAGCGGTGGATGCTCTCGGCGCTGGCGCACCAGCCCATGGTCCAGCGCCAGAACAGGGCGCTGCGCTCGAACGCGGTGCCGCGGTCGGCGATTTGCTCCAGCTCACGCTCTGCGCCGTAGCGCGTCGTGGCCATCACGGTGGCGCTGTGCATGGCGAACAGCAGGACCGAGCCATACAGGAACACGATGCTGAGCATGTGGAACGGGTTGTAGAACAGGTTGCCGTAGCGGATGGAGAACGCGGCGGTCCAGTCCAGGTGCGGGAAGATGCCGAACGGCACCGCCTCCGACCAGGACCCCATCAGGAGCGGCCGGATGAAGCCGAGCACGAGATACAGCCAGATCGCGGCGCCGAAGGCCCAGGCGACGTGGCTGCCCATGCCCAGGCTTTTTGCCCGCTGATACACCCGGACCCACCACAGCAAGATGGAGACGGTCAGGAAGAACCCGGCCATCAGCCACCATCCGCCCTCGGCCAGCGGCGGCAGGCGCAAGCCATACGACGGCGCCGGCGGCTCCAGCGCCAGCCAGAACAGTTGGCGGACGAACTGCACGACGTCCCAGTTCACCGACGCCCACATGTTGAGGCCGATGATCTCAAAGGCGATGAAGCCGCAGATGAGCGACGCGACGCCGGTGGCGCCGAGGTAAATCGGCCCAACTTGCGCGTCGCCCAGTACGCCGAACAGGTGCAGGTAGAACGGCTTGCCCGACCGGGTCCAGCTCGTCGCCGTCACCGGCACGCCGGCATAGACGGGACCGCGGACCTGCACGCGGGTGAAAAGGTTCTGATACTCAGCCATGAGGTTCCTCCCGGCTTTGTTTGTTATGCTACGGGACTGCTGATCCGGCCATGCCCGTCACTGCAAGTGGCGAGGCGGCACGGCAGTGACAGCCCATGGGCGGAAAAGCGGGTGCAATGGGTCATCGGCGGCTACTTCCAGATTGGCAGGTTCAGCCACCAGCCCCACCATTCCGGCCAGCCGCGGCTCCAGAAGGGGCCGCTGATGATGATGCACACCGCGCTCCAGAACCCGGCGGACAGCGCCAGGAACAGGCCGAGCCGGTGGATGCCCAGGGTGCCAATGGACCAGCCGATGGTGTCGCGGAAGAAGGTGTTTTCGTGCTCGGCGGTCTTGATGACCTTGCCCTTGCCGGGGTTGGCGGCGGACAGCACCAGCGCACCGTGCAGCGACAGCGCGAGCGTGGTGGTGAAGAAGAACGTCACCGCCAGCATGTGCGCCGGGTTGTAGTGGAAGTGGAGGTATTGGTAGCCGGTGTTGCTGACCCAATCGAGGTGGCTGAGGATACCATAGGGGAACCCGTGCCCCCAGGCGCCCATCAGCACCGGACGGATCACCACCAGGCTGACATAGGCGAAGATCGCCACGCTGAAGGCGAAGGGCACATGGTAGTTCATGCCGAGCTTGCGGCTGATCTCCACCTGGCGCAGCGCCCAGGACACGAAGGCGCCGACGGCACAGATGGTGATGACCTGCCAAAGCCCACCCTCCTTGAGCGGCGCGAAGCCGAGGCCGTAGGACAGGTCGGGCGGCGCGATGTTGATGCGCCAGATGTTCCAGGTGGGGCCGATGGCCGCGCCATAGACGATCAGCGCGGTGCCCAGCAGGCTAAAGAACAGCGCAGTCACGCCGAAGAAGCCGACGTAGAATGCGCCGACCCAGAAGTCGAACAGGTCGCCGCCGACCAGGGTCCCGCCGCGGACGCGATACTTTTCCTCGAAGTTCATCATGGCCATGACGGGAGACTCCCTGGGCGGACCGCCTGCGGCCCGCGTCGTTTCGTCGGATCGGGCCGGACGGAGGATGTCGTTTCCCTCCGCCCGGCGCCGTGGTTTGGGGTTACCGGGAAGCCGGCGGGGCTGTGGACGGCAGCGGCGCCAGTTGCGGGGACGCCAGGCTGCTGCCGGCGCCGCGGACGGGGCCTTCCAGCCAGTTGAACCGGCTCGTGCTGAGCAGGATGAAGTGGATCAGCAGCGCCAGCACGAACAGGAACACGCTGAGCGCGACCAGGACCCGGCGGGGGTCGAAAAGCAGCCAAACACGCCACATGGTATGATCCTCCCTATGCCAGCAGCGACTTGACGAACTGGATGCCGTCCAGCATCGCAGCGGGCGAGGTGGTATAGCCGTTCGGCCCGGGCAGCCACGGCCGCCACTGCCAAACCAGGAAGTGCGCCACGATCGCAATCGCCGTGAACACGATGAAGCTGGTCACGAAGATGCTGTGGAACTCACGGGCTTCGCTGTCGGTCAATCCCGAACTGGAATTGCCGCGTATTGCGACGTCAGACATCGTTAGGGTCCTCCTTCTTGGCCGGTGCTGGGGCCGTTGCTGCCGCACGCATCCCGTGCGGCTGGGTCCTGGCCGCGGCAACCGCCGGGGCCACGCGCCCGCCGGCACCGCCGGCAAGCCATTGCCAACCGGCAGTGCCGGTCAGACCTCGCCAACCGGCGCCGCCGGTCGAGCCTGGAAGCCGTCCGGCACTGCCGGCGCGGCCTGGGAAGGCGGCGGCGCTCATGCGGCCTGCCCTCCCGTCATCCGTTGCAGAGACTCCGCGACGCGCCGGGCGGTGACCCGGCCCTCGCGCGCCACCCGCGCATCGCCCTCCACGCGGTCGCGCGCCCGCTTGGCGGCGCTGATGCGGACCAGGAACGGCTCGCGTGCGACGTGCGCGTCCAGCGCGGCCACGGCGTCGTCGTCCCAGGGGTCGGCGTTCCAGTCCGCGCCCTGCACGGGCGTCGGCTCCACCCGGTCCATGTCCGTGCTGAGCGGCAGGATGTGGAACAGCGCGTCGAACAGGGCGTTGCAGAACTCCTGCACCACATACGTCGCCCCGGCGTAGCCCATGAACGGCGTGCCCGTGGCCCGGCGGATCACCGCACCCGGGAACGACGCCGGGATATACATGCACCGCGCGCCCAGCTCGGCGGCGTACATCCGCTCGTTGAACGAGCCGAACAGCACGAAGGGCGGGGTCGCCTTCATCGCCGCGCGGACGGCGACGTTGTCCGGCTTGGTGCCGGCAGTGCGGCTGAAGCTGAAGGTGCAGGGGATGCCCATCTCGCCCTCCAGGAAGCCGCGCAGTCCCCGGGCGTAGGTGTCGGTCGCCACCACGGCGAAGCTTGCAGTCGGAAAGAAGTCCTGCGTGACGGAGCGCCACAGGTCCCAAATCGGCTTGATGGTGGTGTGCTTCTCGGCCTCGATGAATGGCTCGGGGTCGAGGCCCACAAGCTCGCCGAGCTTGCGCAGGAAGTTGGTGGTGGCGAACAGGCCGATGGGTGCCTGCAAATACGGCCGGTCCAGCTCCTCGCACAGGTTGCGGCCGAACTCGCGGTATAGGCAGATGTTCACGTCGGCGTCCGGCAGGCGGGCGACATCCTCGATGTGCGACCCCAGCGGGAAGGTCAGGTTGACCTCGCAGCCAATGCCCTCAACCAGGCGGCGGATTTCGGCCAGGTCGGACGGCATGTTGAAGGTGCCATAGATCGCGCCGATCAGGTTGACGCGGGGCTTGGTGCCCTCCTTGCGCTCGGCGACGGGGCGGCGGGGCTTGGGCTTGCTGCGCTTGGCGCCGAACTCGCTCCATAGCCAATAGATCGCGCGATCCGCGGCCTGCCACTGGTCCTCATCAATGGTGCGGGGGATGAAGCGCAGCAGATTGCTGCCCTCGGGCGTCACGCCGCCGCCGATCATCTCGGCGATGCTGCCGGTGACGACGACGGACGGCATGTCCTGGTCGCCGGTCTTGGCGGCCTGGCGCAGCGCGCCCTCGGTGCCGGTGCTGCTCAGGTTGTCCTCGGACAGTCCAGTGACGACGACGGGCAGCTCGTGCGGCGGCAGGCCGTCGGTGTAGTGGAGCACCGCCGTGACCGGCAGGTTCTCGCAGCCGACGGGTCCGTCAATGACGACGCGCAGGCCGCGTATGGCGGTGAAGGCATAGACAGCGCCCCAGTAGCCGCCAGCCCGGTCGTGGTCTTGGATCAGCATGGGCAACGGCCTGGGATGGAGGGATACGCTTGCTGCTCCCTCTCCCTCCGGGAGAGGGTCGGGGTGAGGGAAATTGCACGGGCAGACCTGTCCCGCACGGGACCGGCGCTGTTCAGGATGGAGGCGGCACCTGCCGTCTCCCTCACCCCGACCCTCTCCCGGAGGGAGAGGGAGCAGGAGCGAAACGTCCTCATCCTAGGTCCCTATCGCTTCGGTTGCCTTGGCCTTCGCCTCGCGCACCCGCCTATAACGGTCGCGGGCGCCTGCCGGCTCCACCGGCTTGCCGCGGCTGCCGTAGCCCGCGGCCGTACCGGTGCCGACGCCGTCGAAGAACTCCACCATGCGGTTGAACCGCCCGGCCCCGCCGATCTGCGCCGCGACGATGGCCGCCATGGACCCGGCGCCTGCCGGGCCGAACAGGGGCCGGGCGGAGACCATGTTGGTGAAGTACAGCGCCGGGATGCCCAGCTCCTTCGCCGCCTGCACCAACGGCGTCGTGCCCACCGCCAGGTCTGGGCGCACATCCTTCATGGCGGCCAGATCCTGCTCCAGGCTGGCCCGGTACTGGATGTGCGTGCCGCGGGCCTGCAGCCACTCGCGGTCGCTGTCCGACCACTCCGTGCGCGGGCAGGCGGTGCCGACATAGGGGACCTCGGCGCCAGCCTCGATCAACAGCCGGGCCACCAGCAGCTCGGACCCTTCGTAGCCCGATACGGTGATGCGCGCCCGGATCGGGTTTGCCTCCAGCGCGGCGCGGATCGCCGGCAGCGCACGGGCCTTGGCGGCGTCAACCAGGTCAGCGGACACGTTCGCCGCGGCGCCGATGGCGTCCAGCCAGGCCGCAGTGCCGTCCACGCCCACGGGTCCGCTGCCCACCACGGGCCGCCCGGCGGCGCGGAATTCGCGCACCGTCGCGGTGTAGAACGGGTGCGCCGCCGCGGCGACCTGGCAGTCAAGCGCCGCATAAAGGTCTCGCCATTCCCGCGACGGCAGCGGCGGCGCGACGGTCAGGCCCATCGGCGCCAGCAGGGCGCTCAGTCCCGGCGGGTCGCCGGGGAAGAACTCGCCGATCATGCTGACAGTCGGCAGCCCGGCCTGCTGGCGCGGGCGGGCGACGGGGCCGTGCTCGGCCTCGGTGCGGGCATAGCGCAGCATGGCGCCGGCCAGCACGTCCTTGGCCTCGGCATGGGTGGGCACGCCGAAGCCCGGCACGTCTATGCCGATCACCCGCACGCCATCAATCATCTTCGGCAGCCGGTCCAGCGGCACGCCGGAGGCGGTTGGCACGCATAGGTTGATGACCACGACGGCGTCGTAGTCGGCGGGCTTGGCCGTCTCGTAAACCGCGTCGCGGATGTCCTCGTAAAGCTGCCCCTTGACCAGCGTTTCCGAGTTGAACGGCACATATCCGACGCTGCGCCGCGCGCCGTAGAAGTGACTCGTAAAAGTCAGGCCATAGACGCAGCAGGCGCTGCCGCTCAGGATCGTCGCGGTCCGGCGCATCCGCAGGCCGACGCGCAGCGCGCCGAAGGCCGGGCACATGCTCTGCGGCTGGTCGTGCGGGCCGCGTGGGTAGTCCTGCATCAGCCGGTCCATCGCAGCACCCTTGCCGGCGGCGCGGGCGGCGGCGTCCAGCGTGTCGCGGCCGCCGTGGCAGCCGGACCCGGTGACGGGCGGGATGATGGCGCCGCCGTCCATGCCTATACGCCCTCGTAGATGACTTCGAGGGAGGCGCGGTTGCTGACGGTCGCCGGGCACATATCGGCCTCGGTCGCCGGCTGCAGCACCACACCGCGGCCCACGGCGTCACCCTTGAACAGGCCCAGCAGCGCATCGTGCGTCAGCGGTGTCGGACGGACCGGCGGGGCGGTGGCGACCTGCTCGGCCAGCAGCTCGAACACGCCGGCCCACTCGCCGCCGGGCTTGCCGATGATCTCGTAGTTGGCGGACTTGCGGCGGATGTCCTCGTTGGCGGGGATGGCCGACAGCACGGGAATGCCAGCGGCTGCAGCGAAGGCCTGGGCCTCGCCGGTGCCGTCGTCCTTGTTGATGACCATGCCGGCGACGCCGACGTTGCCGCCCATCTTGCGGAAGTAGTCCACCGCCGAGCAGACGTTGTTGGCGACATACAGCGATTGCAAGTCGTTGCTGGCGACAACTATGACTTTCTGGCACATGTCCCGGGCAATCGGCAGGCCGAAGCCACCGCACACGACATCCCCAAGGAAGTCGAGCAGGACATAATCAAAACCCCACTCATGGAAGCCCAGCTTCTCCAGCAGCTCGAAGCCGTGGATGATGCCGCGTCCGCCGCAGCCGCGCCCGACCTCGGGGCCGCCCAGCTCCATCGCGAACACGCCGTCCCGGATGAAGCACACGTCGGAGATCGTGACCTTCTCGCCGGCCAGCTTCTTCTTGCTGCTGGTCTCGATGATGGTGGGGCAGGAGCGTCCGCCGAACAGCAGGCTGGTGGTGTCGCTCTTGGGGTCGCAGCCGATCAGCAGCACCCGCTTGCCCTGCTGCGCCATCATGTAAGACAGGTTGGCAAGGGTGAAGCTCTTGCCGATGCCGCCCTTGCCGTAGATGGCGATCACCTGTGTTTCTTTTTTAGGCGGTGCGGTGTGGACGGCGTCCGGCTCCTGGGCCGCCTCTGCGCGCAGGGCATCCGTCATGCTGTTGGGCGGCGTGATGGCGTTCATGCGCAATGGCTCCAATCCAGGATCATCTTCAGGCACGCCGCGTCGCCGAAGGCGGTGCGGTAGGCCCCGGCGGCATCGGCGGCCGCCTCGGTATGGGTGATCAGGCCGTCCAGGTTCAGCGTCCCGGATGCGGCCAGGGCGTTGACGGTCTGCAGGTCGGCGGGCTGCCACTGGGCGGCGATCCGCAGGCGCGCTTCCCGCATGAAGGCGGGGGCAAAGGCGAAGCTCAGGCGCTCGGAATAGAACCCGGCCAGCACGACCTCGCCGCCCGGCGCCAGGCGCCCTATCAGGGTGTCCAGCAGCGCGGGGTCGCCGCTCACATCCACGATGCAGCGGTAGTCGCGGCGGGGATCCTCGTCCGGGTGCAGGACGGCGTAGCCCTGGGCGCCGCCGGCCCGGGCCGGGTTGGTCTCCCAGACCATGGGCGCGGCGCCGTGCAGCACCGCGAGGCGGGCCAGCAGGCGGCCCAGCACACCGTGGCCTACGATCAGGTCCGGCAGGGCCGCAGCCACCGCGTGCTGCGCCGTCGCGGCCAAGGCCAACAGTACGCCGCGCTGGCCCAGCGCGACGTCAATGGCCGTCACGCGGCTGCCCGGCACCACCAAGCGGGACGCCGCGCCGCCAAACAGGCCGCGGACGGGGCCGAAGCACTTGGCGCCGGGAACGAATACCTGGTCGCCCTCGCGGCGGCCCGAGTCCGCGCCGGCCTGCACGACGCGACCCACAGACTCGTAGCCGGGCACCAGGGGGTAGCCCATGCCGGGGAAGGACGGCATCCGCCCGGTCCACAGCAGGCGCTCGGTGCCGGTGCTGATGCCGCTCCACGCCACGTCCACCACGACATCAGCGGGGCCGGGAGGGTCGAGGTCCAAGCGATGCAGCGCCAGGTCTTCTGGTGCGGTCAGGACTACGGCGGTGGCTTGCATTTCCGTCCCTCCCTGGACTGGTTCGACTGTCAGCTTATCGTGACAGATACTTGTGTCAACCAGCATTTACAGATGGGCAGGTTTGGCGTTTTGCTCCCTTTCCCTTTGGGAGAGGATTGGGTTGAGAGGGTCTTTGAGGACGGCACTTGCTGAAGCATGGCTGCGTGCGACTGGAACCGGGAGCGCTCCGCTCTGCAGCCAAGATCCCCTCACCCCGGCCCTGCAATAAGATTAGAAATGAAGTTGCGTCGTCGGGATGGTATGCGCAATTTCCATCCCTGGTGGTGCGTCGCCTGTGGATGCGGGGCGTCTCTCCCGGAGGAAGAGGGAGCCGAAAGGCCGGTTCACCGCACTGCCGACAGCACGCCGACCAGCAGCGGCGTGTGCGTCCGGTGGCGACGGACGGAGCCGAAGCCGGCGGCGTGCAGCATCGCCGTCAGCTCCGCCGGAGTCCGGGTGCGGCCCTGGCCCATCGCCATCAGGTAGAAGCCGAAATAGGCGTCCCCCACGGGCTCAGCGCCCGGGGTGTCCGACATGGGTTCGGCCAGCAGCAGGGTGCCGCCGGGTGGCAGGGCGGCATGGGCGGCGCGGAGGATGCGGAGCGCCGCGTCGTCGTCATGGTCGTGAACGACCCGGACCAGGCTGACCAGGTCGGCACCGGGCGGCAGCGCCCCGTCCAGGAAGTCACCGCCGGTTGCCTCCGCCCGGCTGCCCAAGCCGGCTGTCGTGAAGCGCTCCGCTGCGCGCCCGGCCACCGGCGGCAGGTCGAATAGGCGCAGCCGCAATGCCGGGGCCTGCGCCGCCACCGCCAGCAGAAAGCTGCCGTCGCCGCCGCCCACGTCCATCAGCAGCCGGTGCCGGCGCACGGGGTAGGCCGCCAGGATCTCGCCGGCGACCAATGGCTGCGAGGCGGCCATCAGCGCGGTATAGGCGGCGACCTCCCCGCCCAGCGCCGAGGCGCCAGGATTGCCGGAATAGGCCCAGTAGGAGGACAGCGCGGTACCGCGGGCCTCGCCGCGCAGCAAGGCCACCGGGTCGGCCAGGTCGGCGTAGAGCATCCGGTGGTGGCGCACCATCTCGGCGATCCCGGCATTACCGACCATCGCAGCACCCAGCGGCCCCAGCCCGAACCGGCCGCCAGCCCGGCGGGATACCAGGCGCAGCGACACCGCCGCGCGCAGCAGCCGCTCGGCGCCGGGCGGCGGCAGTCCCAGGCGGGCGGCGAGGGGCGGCAGGGGCTGCGGGCCTTCGGCCAGGATGTCGAACAAGTGCAGTTCGACGCAGGCATATAGGACCTGGGAGTAGACGAACCCGGCGCATAGGTCGAACAGCGCGCGCGTGCGCTGCCGGGCGATCGGGCGGGTGAAGGGCGTCGCGGCAGCCCAGGCGCGGAAGCGCGGGCTGGCGACCAGTCGGTCGCGGACGGCCAGCAGGCGGTCCCGGGCAGTAAGGCCACGGATGTCGCCGCCAGTCATGCCGGCTCCATCGTCCAGAGCCGTCATTGCGAGCCGCCCTTGCGGCGCGGCAATCCAGGGGCCGCCAGCATCGTCCCCACTGCCCCTGGAATGCCGCGGCGCTGCGCGCCTCGCAATAACAAAGGTGGGCTATAGGATGTCATCGTACAGGTCGCGCCAGGTTGGGTTTGCGGCCTCGATCAGAACGAGCTTACGGGCACGAGAGCCGGATTTTAGCTGCTTCTCACGGGTTAGGGCCGCGGTCATGTCAGCGTACAGTTCACGGAACACCAGCAAGGTGCAGACGTAGCACGCTGCGAAGTTGTCGCCGGTGGCATGCCGATGCTGGCTTACGCGCCGCACAAGGTCGGACGTGACGCCGGCATACAGCGCGCCGTTGCGCCGGCTTGCCATGATGTAAACAGCGGGCTGCTTCACAGTGCGCTGTCATTGCGAGGCGCGCAGCGCCGCGGCAATCCAGGGGCGGCCAAGACCGTGCTTGCGGCTCCTGGATTGCCGCGCCGCAAGAGCGGCTCGCAATGACGGACGAAGGTATGAGCAGCCTACAATAATGGACAAGGCAGACACTCATCCTTCAAGCCGCGTGCCGCGCCAGCTCCGCCGGCAGCAGGCGCCGGGTTTCCGACAGGATGTGGCTGCGCAGCGGTCCGGCGCCGGGGCAGGCGGGGACGGCGGCCACTGCCTCCGCCGCCAGCGACTCCAGCAGGTCTATGGCGCCATCCAGCCCATGCCGGCGCACGGCGCTGGGACGGTCAAGCGCGGCGTCCTGGCCCACGGGTTTGCCGATCCGCGCTGCATCGCCGGCGGCATCCAGGATGTCGTCGGCGACCTGGAACGCCTCGCCAAGCTTCATGCCCAGCGCGCGCCACGGCTCATGCTCCGCGCCGGCCGCGGCGGCGCCGGCGACGGTTGCGGCGGCAAACAAGGCGCCAGTCTTTTCTTGCTGATACAGCGACAGGTCCACCGCCGGCTCGCACTCCCAGGCCTGCCCGGCCACGATGCCGAACGGCACGCCCACCGAGCGGCTGACCGTCAGCACCAGCGGGACCAACCGGTCCGGCGCCGACGCCGCGCCGTGTGCCAGAGTCTGGAAGGCCAGCACGATCAGCGCATCGCCGGCTAGCACGGCCAAGGATGTGCCGAACTGGCGATGCACGGTCGGGCGCCCGCGCCGGGTCGCGGCGTCGTCGAAGCAGGGGAGGTCGTCATGGACGAGGGATGCGCAATGCAGCAGCTCGATGCTGGCAGCGGCGGCGTCTGTGACGGCCGGATGGTCCTCGCCGCAGGCGGCGGCAACGGCCAGGCACAGGCGGGGACGGATGCGGGCGCCGCGCGGAAAGACGCTGTGGCGCAGGGCGGCGGCCAGGCCGGGCGGACAGCCCTCGACATCGGCGCGGGCAATGGCGGCATACAGCGAACGCTCGATCCGGCCCATGACGTCCATCGTCTTGCTCCCTATGCCGGCCTTGTGTCAGGCTGGCTTGTCAGTCAATACTGTCAGGCGTTATTGACAGATGCGTCAAGCACAATCGTTGAGAGGCCGATGACGGACCGGGTTGTCGTGGTAGGGGCAGGGATCGGCGGCCTGGTGGCAGCACTGGGGCTGGCGTGCCGCGGGCTGGAGGTGACTTTGCTGGACCGCGCCGCAGCGCCCGGTGGCAAGATGCGGGAGGTGGAGGTCGCGGGCCGCCGCTTGGACGCCGGGCCGACGGTGTTCACGATGCGCTGGGTGCTGGATGCGGTGTTCGCCGGCGCCGGGACGCGGCTGGAGGACCATCTTACCTTGCAGCCCGCCGCCATCCTGGCCCGGCACGCCTGGCCGGACGGGAGCCGGCTGGACCTGTTCGCCGACCTGGAGCGCACGGCGGATGCGGTCCAGGCGTTTGCCGGCGCAAGAGAGGCTGCGGGGTTCCGCGCCTTCACCGCCCAGGCCCGCGCGATCTATGCGACGCTGGAGGCGCCGTTCATCCGCGGGCAGCGGCCGACGATGGTGGGGTTGGTGCGGAGCGCCGGGCTCAGCGAGATGTGGCGCACCCGGCCCTTCGACACACTGTGGTCGGCGCTGTCGCAGCACTTCGCGGACCCAAGGCTGCGGCAGTTGTTCGGACGCTATGCCACCTATTGCGGCAGCTCCCCTTTCCTGGCGCCCGCGACGCTGATGCTGGTCGCGCATGTCGAGCGGGAAGGCGTCTGGATGGTGGAGGGCGGCATGCACCGGGTCGCTGCCGCCTTGGCAACACTCGCGGCGGCACGGGGGGTCACGGTGCGGATGGGTGCCGACGTGGCCGAAGTGCTGGTCAGCCGGGGCCGGGCCGCCGGGGTGCGCCTGCGCGATGGCGAGCAGATCGAGGCGAGCGCCGTCGTCGTCAACGCCGATCCCGCCGCCCTGTCCGCGGGACTGCTGGGCGCCGCGGCCCGAGGCGCCGTGCCGCCGCTGCTGCCGGTCGAGCGGTCGTTGTCGGCGCTGACCTGGGCAGCGGTGGCGCGGGCGGAGGGCTTTCCGCTGCACCGGCACACCGTGTTCTTCTCAGGCGACTACGACGCGGAGTTTGCGGCGATGCGCCGGGGCGGCCTGCCCGTCCAGCCCACCACCTACATTTGCGCCGGGGACCGGGACGACGGCTGCACCGCGCCGGATGGGCCGGAGCGGCTGCTGATCCTGGTCAATGCGCCAGCCACCGGGGACATGCGCCCCCCTACCGAAACGGAGATTGCCCAATGCCGGGACCGGACATTTTCCCATCTGGCGCAGGCCGGCTTGCGGCTGACGGATATGCAGGCGGTGACGACTGGGCCGGCGGAGTTCCACAGCCTGTTCCCTGGAACGGGAGGGGCGCTGTATGGCCCGGCGGTGCACGGGGCGACGGCGACGTTCAAGCGCCCGGGATCGCGGACGCGGGTGCCGGGGCTGTATCTGGCGGGGGGCGGGACGCATCCGGGCGCGGGAGTGCCGATGGCGGCGCTGTCGGGCGGGCTGGCGGCGGAAAGCCTGATGCAGGACCTCGCTTCGACGCGCCCGTCCCGCCCGGCGGCTATGCCTGGTGGTACGTGGACGCGCTCAGCGACGACGGGCAGCACGGCATCACGCTGATCGCCTTCATCGGTAGCGTGTTCTCACCCTTTTATGCCTGGGCCCGCCGGGGCGGCGGCGGCGACCCCGCGCACCATTGCTGCCTGAACGTCGCGCTGTATGGCCACCCGCGCCGCTGGGCGATGACGGAGCGCGGACGGGGCGCCCTGGACCGCGGCCCCCGGCACCTGGCCATCGGGCCGAGCCGGCTGGACTGGGACGGGGAGGTGCTGACCATTGGCATCGAGGAAGTGACGGCGCCGCTGCCCTCCCGCCTGCGCGGGACGGTGCGGGTGCGGCCCGGCGCGTTGACCGGGCGGCGGTTCCTGCTGGACGGCGCCGGGCGGCACCGCTGGTCGCCAATCGCGCCGGCGTCTCGGGTGGAGGTGGAGCTGAGCCATCCGGCTCTGCGCTGGTCGGGGCCGGGATACCTAGACACCAACGACGGCGATGTGCCACTGGAGTCGGATTTCGTGCAATGGGACTGGTGCCGGGCGCCGACGCGGGACGGGGCGGCAATCCTGTATAACGCGCAGCGCCGGGTCGGGGGGGAGCAGTCGCTGGCGTTGCAGATCAACCGCGCGGGGATGGTGGACGAGGTGGAGCCGCCGCCGCCGGCCACGCTGCCGCGCACCATGTGGGGCGTTGCACGACCGACCCGGGCGGACGCCGGGGCCGCGCCTGCAGTGCGGCAAACCCTGGAGGATGCGCCGTTCTACAACCGCAGCGTAGTGGACACGGCGCTGTTCGGGGAGCGGGTGACGGCCGTGCATGAAAGCCTGGACCTGGACCGGTTCCGGGCGCCGTGGGTGCAGGCGATGCTACCGTTCCGCATCCCGCGCCGGTGGGGCGGGTAGCGGCGCCCGTGGCTTGTCCCCGGCCCGGCGTATGGCGCGGCGGGTACGGAGCAGCTCCACGACCAGCAGGGCCAGTACGAGAAGCAGGAGGATCATCCACTCCCATTGGGCGACCATTTGCTTGCTCCTGGGTTGGGGACGTTCCTCCTTCTAGCCCGGATCTCTCACAGCGGGGAGGTGCACCGGGCCTCTGAGTCGGCGAAAATTTTTCTGCACCAAAGCCTTTCCCCCGCTGCAGAGGACAGCGGCGTCCGCCACGACGGCTTTATAGCCGCTCCGATCGTTTCGTGGTCGCTGAACGATTGGATCACTCCGCGGTAGTTCGAGGGGAACTGCGTGGATCACCTGTTCGGCCTGGCCCGCAGCGGTCGGCTGTCGGCCGAGATCGAGGCCGACATGATGTATTCTAGGGGTTTGCGCACATGCCGTCCGAGGCCGCTGCACGGCGCCTCGATGAAGTGGTCCACTGCGCCCATGTCGAGATGGAGATCCTGATCAAGGAATGTCAGCTCGACCTGTTTGCCGACTGAACATCGGCCGTGACCATGGAAGCCAACCAGCTGCGGCCGCGGTTCGCCCTGGCCGGCTAGAGCAGAGACTTGGAGCTTCAGGTCCGGTCGCTGCGCGTCCGGACTTGACTGCAATCTGCTCAGGCGGGCTTTGTTCCACGGCGTCCTTCTTGGTAAACCGCCCGTGCCGGGCCTGCTTCAAGACGCCCCCACCCCGCACGGAGCCATCCCATGCCGCTCGACGCCGCCCGTTCCAACCGCTCCCTCAACGTCCTGGGCGGGGTGCTAGAGACATGCTCGCTTGATCCCATGACCGGCTTCACCCGCACCGGCTGCTGCGAAACCGGTCCGGAGGACCACGGCAGCCACACCGTTTGCGCCGAGGTGACGGCGGAGTTCCTCGCCTTCAGCCGCAGCAGGGGCAACGACCTGTCCACGCCGCGTCCCGAATATGGCTTCCCCGGCCTGCAGCCCGGCAACCGCTGGTGCCTGTGCGCGCCCCGCTGGCAGGAGGCGCTGACGGCCGGCTGCGCGCCGCGCGTGGTGCTGCGGGCGACGGAGGCGGGGGCGCTGGAGCATTGCCGGCTGGAGGACTTGCAGCGGCATGGGGTTTAACGGCGTCGGGGTGACGTGCGCCGCATCATCCCGGTCCGGCTGGCCAGCAGGAGGGAACGGGACCGATGGCACGCGAGCCGATGGCGCCGGAAGAGATCAGGGCCACCCGCCCGGCGGTGGACCGCGCCAAGATCGCGGCGACGATGGAGGAGGACATCCGCCGGCACCAGGTTGAGGACGGCGAGGACCCCGGTGCACCCCTGCCGCCGTTCCGTCCGGCGCCAGACGTGCGCGCGATCCGGACGCAGCTTGGCATGACGCAGGAAGTGTTCGCCAAGGCGATCAGTGTTCCCGTGGCGGCGGTGCGCAACTGGGAGCAATCCCGTACCGGCATGGACCCGGCTGTCCGGTCCCTGCTGCGGGTCGTAGAGCACGAACCTGATGCGGCGCTGCGGGCGCTTGCCGCGCCGGCATGACGTTGCCCTGGATCAAGGGTGTGACGTGCAGGCCCTATCAATGCCCACTATGAGAGCGGAGCCGCCCGCACCCAAACCGCCGTGTCATGGAACACCGCCCCGCCGTTCGGAGCCGCAGGCGCATCGCTCGTCAGCGCATTGATCCCGACTCCACCGCCGAAATCCTCGTTCGGCCAAACGCTTTCGACCACTACCACCCCCGGCTGCATCCCACCGACCACGCGCGCATGCACCCGCACCTGCCCCTGCCGGTTCCCCAGCACCACCACCCCGCCGTCCGCCACCCCCAGCCGCTCCGCGTCGTCTGGATGCAGCAGCGCCGTCGGCCGTCCTTCCCGCCGCCGGCTGCCAGGGGTCTCCGTGAAGCTCGTGTTGAGGAAGTTCCGCGCCGGCGCCGCCACCAGCCGGAACGGATGCTCCTCCGTCGCCACGTCCACCGCCGCCCAATGGTCCGGCAGCGCCGGCATCCCGGCATGGTGCGGCCCGACCGCCGCCCAGTCCGGCGCAAAGCGGAACCGCCCGTCCGGGAAGCCGAACCCGTCCAGGAAGTGGCTGCGCTCAAACCCGTCCGATGCGTCCACCCAGCGCCGCTTGATCACCTCAGCCGCACCGGGCCAGCCAGAGGCGCGAAGCGTCGCGTCCGCCACCTCCATCGCCGTCATGTCGAACCCACGGTGCCGCGCTCCCAGCCGCGCCGCCAGGCCCTGCAAGACCTCGTGGTTGCTTCGGCACTCACCCGGCGGCTCCACCAGCTTGCGGCCGATTGCAAGCGTCGTGTGGCCGCCAGCCGCATACAGGTCGTCATGCTCCAGGAAGGTCGTCGCCGGCAGCACCACGTCGGCCAGGCGGGCGGTTTCGGTCATGAACTGCTCGTGCACGACGGTGAACAGGTCGTCGCGCAGCAGGCCGCGCCGCACCCGGTTGGTGTCGGGCGCGACTACGGCCGGGTTGGTGTTCTGCACCAGCAACGCATGGACCGGAGGCCCGCCTTGCAACTCCACGGGGTCCCCGGTCAGCACTGCGCCGATACGGCTCATATCCATCCGGCGCACTGCAGGGTCCAGCGCGTCCGTGCCCTCGATGAGGGACTTGTCCCAGTGATAGATGCCGGTGCCGCGGTTGTTCCAGAATGCGCCGCCGCCGCGGTGCCGCCACTTGCCGGTTACGGTCGGCAGACAAGTCACCGCATGCATCGCCACCGCCCCGTTGCGGCTGCGCGAGAAGCCGTAGCCCAGCCGCAGGAAGGCCCGCTCCGTCCCGCAGTACAGCTGCGCGAACTCCTCGATCTCGTCCACGCCCAGCCCGGTGATCCCAGCCGCCCAGGCGGGCCCGCGGGATTGAAGGTGCGCCTCCAGCCGCTCCGGGCAGTCGGCGTAGCGCGCCATGTACTCCCGGTCGGCACACCCGTCCCGGAAGGCGACGTGCATGACGGCGCAGGCTAGCGCCGCATCGGTGCCGGGCCGCGGCGCCACGTGCAGGTCCGCCGCTGCGGCGCTGGGCGTGCGGTAGGGGTCCACCACCGCAAACTTCGCCCCCCGGCCCTTCCGCGCCCGGGTCACGTGGGTCATCACGTTGACCTGGGTGCTGACGGGGTTGCCGCCCCACATCACGATCAGGTCGGCCTCCGCCATTTCCCGCGGGTCCGGCCCGCCATAGCGGCCGACACCTGCCACCCAGCCGCTTTCGGACACCGTCGAGCAGATCGTGTTGTGCTGGCGCGAGTAACCCATCACGTGCCGCAGCCGGTTGATCCCGTCCCGCTGCACCAGCCCCATCGTGCCGGCGAAGTAGTAGGGCCACACCGACGCCGCCCCGTGCCGTGCGGCGATGTCCTGGAACCGTGCCGCAACCAGGTCCAGCGCCTCGTCCCACCCGGCCTCGCGGAAGCTGCCCTCGCCCTTCGCGCCCGTGCGTATCAGCGGTTGCGTCAGGCGCCCGGGGTGATGCTGCCGCTCGGCATAGCGGGCGACCTTCGCGCAGATCACGCCCGCGGTGTAGGGATGGTCCGCCGCGCCGCGCACGGCGCCAATCGTGCGCACATCCAGCACATCCACCTCAAGCGCGCAGGTGCTGGGGCAGTCATGTGGGCAGACGGTGCCGTGAAATGCCATGCCGGAACGCTACGGCCCGGCCCGGCGGGACGCAATCCGGCAGCGACACACTCCGGTAGCATTCTTTGCGCGGCAGCAAACAGTTAATTGCGACTACGCCCGCAACATGAGATGTTAATGCCACTTTACGTTGCAGGAAGCTTTCATGCCGCAATTTCGCATATCCGCCGCCATTTTCGCGTTTGCGGCCCTTATTGCGGCGGCGCCGGCGCTGGCCGACACGTTCACCTTGAACCCTGATGCCGTAAAGCTGAACGGCACGAAAGTCACCGCCGACACGCTCGTGCTCAGCGATTACGCACAGATCAGCTTCACCCCGACTGGCGCGACGACGGCCACTTTCATGGACGCCGGCTACCTGCCGGTCATCGGCTTCCGGCTGAACGGACAGGCCGTCACGTCATCTGGTTACCTTGCGGCGGACGGAAGCGGTTGGGGCGCCTACATCCGCTACATCGGCACCGGCACCCAAACGCTCTCGCCCCAGGGTGTCCCGGTGTCGGCCACCTATCAAACGCTCACTTACGACTTCGTCGGCTACAACGGCCTGGCGATGTTCGGTTTTGCTGCCGATGGCAGCGCCACGGTGGGCGGCCCAATCACCGACGTGACGACGCTGGACACTGGCTCGCTCATCAGCGGCAGCCTAGCCTTCCTGCCGGGCCAACTGGGCCCGACGATCAACGGCCAAGCTCAGGCCTCCCTCACCGAGATCAAGCCACTATTCATCGAAAGCAGTCCTGGCGGCCTGGGCGTCAACTTCGTCCATCCCGTGGGTGAGTACGTCTTCACCTCGCCGCTCACCCTGCAAATTGCCGGCGGCACGAGCTCCACCGCGACGATCATGTCGAGCGGAGGCGGCTCCGGGGACGGGACAGTTCCCGGCAGCGTCGCCGTACCGGAGCCGGCGTCCGCGGCCCTGCTCGGGCTGGGCCTGGCCGGCGCCGCCGTGCTGCGGGGGCGCTGCCGCGCAGCACCGTCGCAGCAGGAACTGTAGAAGCAGGCAACGTGACTGTACCGAATTGATGGCCGTCTAAAGCGGCCTGCTCCAGCCCTTTAGCGTACCGGCCGGGCTGCGCTCTTGCTGCGCCAATCCAGGTATTCGCGGAACAGCGCGGCACGGTCGGCTGGGCTGAGGCCGGCGGTATCGCGCCCAGCCCGGTTCAAGAAGGCGTCGAAGCCCCGGCGCAGGTCGGCCTCGGAGGGCATTGCGGCTGGCCGCGGCACAGGAGTGATGCCCTGGAGGTCTGGAACGGGCGTTGCCGGAACAGAAGGCTGAATGACGGCCTGGGCAGGCGGCGGTTCCTGTACAGGCACGGACACCGGTGGATGTGGCGACGCTGGCAGCGGCGACAAACCAAGCTCCGTCTGCCCCGATGACATCTGTCCTGCCGGCACCTTGTCCCAAGAAAGCGCCAACACGACCGACGCCGCAGCACCCAAGGCGAGGATTGCCAGCACCGGCCTCGCCAAGCGGCTCCAAACCGTCCGACGGAGAACAGGACGGCTGGGTTGAGCCGGCTGCTCCGGCAGTGTAGGCGCAACTGCTCCGGGAAGCGGAACAGCATCGCCCATTCCTGGGAGCGCCGTGGACAGCGTGCGCGCCGCGCCCGGGCGGTCCTCGATGTCTGGGCCGGCATCGGATTCCAGGCCGTCCAGATCCACCATCAGGGCGTTTGCCGGATCGTGCAGCGCGTCCAGGCCGGGCTTGAACAGCGCCAGCAGCAGGTCCGGGTGCCCCGCCAGGATCAGCAGCCGCCCCGGGTGCTCCCCAGCAGCCGGGCTGGGCACTTGCGCCAGCGCCGCAAGCGCATCAACCGCCAAGGTCTGCGCATCATCTACCGCCAGCACTGCAAGTGCGGATGTATCCGCCTTCTCGTCCAGCCGGCGCGCCAGCAGGCCATCGTCGTCGCAATCCGCCGCGCCTGCCCTAAGCTGGAACATCAGCCGGTGCAGCGTAAGCGGGCTGGTCAGCGGGTTGCCGGCCCGCATCGCCTGGCCGGGCAGCGCCGCGAGAACTCCATCCAGCACCGCCGCCCGCATGGTGCGGGACGGGCAAAGGACGACCACCGCCCGCCCGCCGTCGGCCACGAACGACGTGACCCGTGCCGCCGGGGAGTCCGGAAACGGGACCGCAATGCCTGCACCGTCCGCACCCTGCTGGTCCACGATCCCGCCGTCCATCACGCTACCGGCTGCCTGGGGGGCAGGCGGGCAGGCTGGCCGGAACCGAGGCGTCGCCGACCGGCTTCCCTTCCAGCTCGGCGAATTGCCGGAACAACTCGGCCTTGCGCGGCGCCGTCAACCCTTGCAGGGCCGGCGACACGCAGGGCTGTTCCCCGGCCTCCGCTGACGGCCGGGCGGGGCGGGGCGCCGTCGCTGTACGCACGGCCTTCCGCGATGGCGGCACTGGCGACAGCATAAATCCCTGCGGAGGGTTCAGCCGGATGGGCGGCGCCGGCGGCGCGCAGGCAGCCGGGCCGACGACCGGCAGCAGCAACAACACCATGCGAATTCTGCCAGACAAGGCCACCCAATCTTCCCACCATGACATGCAGCCGAGACTCCTGACGCCGCAACAGCCCCCTTGTCGCACGATAGCTTGGTTTCAGGATATTTTCGAGGCTGGGCTGCTTAATGTCCGTGCTTCTGGTGGTGACGCCCGGGCGTGCGCCCAGCGCCATCCCAGCCACAGCGCCGTCCCGCCAGTCAGGTATCCAGTTGCCACGTCGGACAGGTAATGCAAGCCAAGGAACAACCGGCTGAACCCGATCAGTCCGACGAACGCCGCCGTCCCAACCAGCACCGCGCCCCGCCGGCCCGGCAGCCCTGCGGCGACTGCTAGTCCCAGGAACCCATACAATGACGCCGCAACCGTCGCATGGGCGCTGGGAAAGGAGGGGGACACCGCAGTGAACCCGTCCAGGAACGGCGGACGCGCTCGCCCGACCAGGAACTTCAGGCTCCAAGTCAGCGCCTCCGCCAGTATCAGCGTCGCGCACATCGGCAGCACCAGCCGGCCCCGGCCGCTGGACGCCAGCAGCCCGGCCGAAACGGCAAGCACCACAACCGCCGTCGACTCCTCGGCCATGTTGGTCAACCACCCGAAAGCAACCAAAAGCCAGGGAAGGCGCAACGGCATCAGGGCCGCATTTACCCAGGCGTCCAGCGCCGGCACCACCCCGATCATGGCGCTGGTTCCGGCGGCGCGAACACTGCGACAGCCTGGGGCAGCAGGGTAAAGCGCGCCGGAGTGCGAGTGATGATCTCGCCATCGGCGCTGACATGGCGGCGTCGCCGGGTATGCACCTCCAGCGACCGGCAGCGCAGGGTGCGGACCTCTTCCAGCAAATCGTGCTCCCCGTCATGGAAGGCGCGGGCCATCCACAGCAGGCGCCAGCGCGCCCGCGGCTCCAAGCTGTAAACGTCGAGCAGCCCGTCATCTATCGCCGCGGCATCTGCCACCACCATGCCGCCACCGTAATACCGGCCGTTGCCGACCGCGACCTGCATGGATTTCACCGCGATGTCCCGCCCGTCCACGCGTATGGTTGCGCTGAACCGCCGGGCCTGCAGGATGACGGCCGCGGCCGCGATGGGATAGGCCAGGCGCCCCCAGCGGCGCTTCATCACCCTCGTCAGGCGCTGAGTGATCGTCACGCTCAGCCCGATGCTCGCGACGTTGAAGAACGGGTGGCCATTGACGCAGCCGAGGTCGAGCTGCCGTTGGTGCCCGGCCAGAATCACCGCCGCAGCATCCTCAGCCTCTGTGGGGATCGCAAGCGTACGGGCCAGATCGTTCGCGGTGCCAAGCGGCAGGATGCCCAGGGGCAGGCCGGTATCCCGCAAGGCCGGCGCTGCCGCGCTCATGGTACCGTCGCCGCCGGCCAGGATCACGGCGCCGACCTCCTCGCGTAGTCCGCGTATCAGCGCCGGCAGCTCCTCCCGGCGCCGGCACGACTCCCGGCGCAGGCGCATCCCGCCGCGCTGCAGCGCCTCCATGAACGGACCGACGTCCGCGCCGCGCCGGCTGTGGTCGTTAGCCACCAGCAGGGCCGGACGATCCACCCGCCTAATCCTGGAACATCAGGGCCAAGCCGCCCAGCTCGGACGCTGGCGCGACGATCCCCGTAGGCCTGCGCGCGTGCGGGACTCCGCCAGCCGCCAGCGCCGCCACAGCCGAGTCCAGCGATGCAGTCCGGAGCGTCAGCGCTGCCATCCACGCCGTGCAGCCGCCGGCCGCCGGAGCCGCGCCGCTGAATTCCGCCCGCAACGCATCGGGTGTCAGGAGTCCCACCTGCGCCAGCCCGGCAGCCATCGAGGCCCCATAGTCCTGCGGCCGCACGGCGTTCCAGTCAAACATGCGGCTGAGCAGGCTGACAGGACTGGCCGGGTCATCTGCGGCGATGATGACGCACGAGATGCCAAGCGCGCCGTCGCCGTGCCACTGCCAGGAGCCGTTCCATACCAGGTCCGGCGTAAGGTGCTGACAGCAGAACACGCGGCCAGCGAGCGCGGCATTCCAGTTAATCCCTACGATACGGAAGTCGGTGTCCCGGGACCCTCCAAGCGCCTCGACGGGTCGGGAGAACGCCTGGGCAGGCAATCCGGCGGCATGGAGGCCACCATACGTCGTGTCGGCATCATCAGTTTTAAATGGCAGGTCGTTCAACCCAGCGGGCCGGTCCAGCACATCCGTGCGCATGCTACCGAAGTGGACACCCAGCAGTTCCAGGTAGTCAGCGCCAAAAACGGCGAGATAGTTGCTGGATGCCAGCGTATGGTGCCCGCGCGGCATCATCACGAAGCCCAGCCGCTCCCACAGGGTCAAGGCGTCATCCAGCCCATCACGGACATTGACCACGATGTGGTCCAGCACTGAAAAAGGAAGCGGCACAAGACTGCCTCATTGCCGATTGCGCGGTGCGGCAAAATGCTGAGCAAACCTCTGAAGGTTTGTGCACCAAGGAAGGCTAAGCAGGCTTGCGCGGCCAAGCGTCGCCAAAGACAATACGTGCGGCAGATCCCAGAAACCTACATAGAGGCCGCATAATATGTCAGTTAGACTATGTCCGAATGATTGCCAAACATCCGCAGAGGTTGTCTTTTGCTGCATCGCAGCTTGGTAGAGCACATAAGCCCGAGCAGGGGACAGCCGCAACAGAACTGACTGAACTTGTCGCCCGAACCCACTACAGGATATCCGGTTCAGACTGGGATAATGCAAAGCGTCTACGCATCCTAAATTCGAAGCCGAAACCCAAGGATCCTCCGAAGCAAACGCAAGTGCCTGTCACACAGATAAGAGCCGGCTAAGGTGTCCGGCTGGCTGCTACTTCTTTCCTGGCTCTGGGCGCGGCGGGGGAGTTGTGCTTGCGGTTGCTCCGCCCTTTGCCGCAGTCTTTGTTGCTTTTGGCTTCTTAGCCTCACGGTTCGACTTCTGTTCGCCCTTTGCCATAACAATTCTCCTTGTTGGCCGTCTCAGCCTCCGCCGATACCGGGCGGATTGCAAGAACTTCCGCGGCCCTACCTCGTCAAGCCGGACCTAATTCCTAGGACATTGTATAATCTAAGGCAACTCCGACACCATAGTCAGACCGTAAATTAACCACGCCGGCGCAACATTTCTTAACTATACCCCGACTCTTTGAAAATCCGGCCCCGCCCCCTTGCCAAGCGGGTCCGAGTTGGACTCTATCGGACCCATGATCCGACCTGGGTTCCTGGACAGCG
>JAABUU010001428.1_pt1 | contig 40406 bp, 42 predicted proteins | sample 5559301 | NCBI WGS metagenome assembly JAABUU01 (sample SAMN10711884, study PRJNA513360) | rock metagenome | isolation source: Antarctica rocks | place: Antarctica: Victoria Land, Richard Nunatak white | reverse complement strand
TCGATCACACCATAGAACGACCAACCTCTCCGCCAATGGCCCACCAACAATGCCACAAGTTTCATCCACGGCGGGTCGTCATTTCGGTGAAAAACTCAAACCAACTATTGAAACCCCAACTACGGCTGTTCACCCTGCGCCGGTGTGCTAGCATCGCAGCCGAAATGAAGCCTATGCGCCCCTCCGGCCCGCGCTGCTCCATCCCAGGCCTCCTCGTGGCCGTCCTGGCGCTGTTCAGCTTGGTCGCCCTCCGCCCGGCCATGCCCGATCCGGTGGCGCCCCAAGTCCTGGCTTTGCAGGCATCTCCCTTCGGCGACATCCCGATCTGCCACGCAGAAGCGCCCGGCAACCCTGACGGAACGGAGCCGTCAGGCCACGCGCATCACGGGATGGCATGCGCGCTCTGCCCCGCCTGCCACGCGCTTGCGGCCGCCGCAGTCGTGCCGGACCCTGGCACGCCATTGCCGGCGCCGCCTGTCATGCCCGCGGCACGCAACGCCTCCCTGCCGCCCGCACGTGCGCCGCCAGCCGCGGCCGTGCTTGCCGCCACCTACCCGACCGGACCACCCCGCCTGGCCTGACCGGACTTCCCCGCGGCGACGCCCTGTGCGCGGCCGCCCCAGTCACTCCTGCCAGGACCATGTTCCATGAAACGCAGTTCTCTCGCGGCGGCCGCGGCCGTCAGCCTGCCCACGTTGCTGGGCGGCGCGGCCGCCCACGCCCATGCCATCGCCGGCGCCCGGGTGTTTCCGGTCACCCTCGCCATTGACGATCCTGGCGTCGCCGATGAGGCATCCCTCCCCACCTTCACCTACCAGCGGCTGCCGAACGACCCCGATACCGGCCACGCCTACCAGTACAACCTGTCCGCCGAATTCTTTAGGCGCATCACCGAGCATTTCGCCGTCGGCATCAACGGCGGCTACACCGTCCGCTCCCAGCAGTTCGGCAAAACCCTGACGGGCTTCCAAAACATCAACGTCTCCCTGAAGTATCAGGCCTGGGTCAATGCCCCGCACGAGGCCATCCTGTCCCTAGGCGTCATCCGGGAGTTCGCGCGCACCGGCACCGCCCATACCGGCGCGGACCAGTATGGCAGCACCACGCCCACGGCCTACTTCGGCAAGGGGTTCGGCGACGTGCCGGTGCCGGCGCTGCGGCCCTTCGCCATCACCGGCACGATCGGCTTCACCGTCGCCGACAAGAAGCTGAAGGCGATCAACGGCGGCACGCCGGACCTGGCCGCCAATGCCACGGGCGGCGTGACCGGGCTGGCGGCGCAGCAGTTCAACACCGGCTATGCCAACCGCCTCGTGGCCGGGGCGTCACTGCAGTACAGCATGCCCTACCTGCAATCCCAGGTGCGGGACCTCGGCCTGCCAGGGTTCTTCAACCGGCTGACCCCGCTGGTGGAGGTCGCCTACTCCTCCCCAGCCGGGCGCCCCAGCAACCTCGGCACTCAGCTTGTCGTGGCGCCAGGGGTCATCTACGGCGGCGACGGCTACCAGGTCGGGCTGGAGGCGCTAATCCCCGCCAACCGGGCGTCCGGGAGGTTCGTGGGTGTCATCACCCAAATCCACCTGTTCTTCGACGACCTGTTCCCGAACAGCCTCGGCAAGCCGATTTTCAATTACTGACCCGGAGGACCCGTCATGCAAACCACCCTACGCGCCGCCCATGCGGCGCTGCTTCTAGCCATGCCCTGCCTCCTCGCACCCTGCCTCGCCCACGCCCATGCGCAGCTTCGCCAGGCCGACCCGCCGGTCGGCGGCACGGTCCACGCCGCGCCGCCGCAGGTCGAGCTGTCCTTCAGCGAAGCGGTCGAGCCGCGCTTCAGCACGGTCGCAGTGACCGATGCCGCCGGGGCGCAGGTGGACCATGCCGACCTGCACATGGCCGGCGGCGACGCCAAGCGCCTGGCCATCAGTGTCGGCGCCCTGCGGCCCGGCACCTACAAGGTGGTCTGGCGCGCAACTGCGGTGGACACCCATAAGACCGAAGGCAGCTTCACCTTCACCGTCGCGCCATAGGCCGGGTCCATGCCCTGACCTCCCCGTCGAGGGCGGGCTTGCCCTCGCCCTCGTGCGGGGGGCCGCGGACGCGGCTGTCCTGTCCGGGTTCGGCGGGTCGCTGGCTCTGGCGTGGCTAGCGCCGCCGGTGCTGGCCGGGCTGGGTGGGGACGCGACGCCAGTGGCGCGGCGGCTACGCCGCCCGGCCGGGCTGTCGCTGGCCGCCGCGACGGTCCTGACCGCGGCGTGGCTGCTGCTGCAAAGCGTGGCGATGGCCGCGTCCGCCGCACGGCCTTTTACCAGGTGACAAAAGTTCTGACCCATAATGTTTCTCGTCATTGCGAGCCGCCCTCGCGGCGCAGCAATCCAGGGGCAGCAAGGACTGTGCGGGCGGCCTTGGATTGCCGCGGCGCTATGCGCTTCGTGATGACGGTTGCTGGCAGTGCGGCGCAGATCAGAACTCTTGGCGGTTGGTATTACGGCAGCGCCCGCCGCGCCGGCCTGCCGCGCACTGGCGGCATCATGATCAGGTCCCATGCGCTCGGCATCTCGCCCACCGGCACGTGCACCAGCGCCGGCGCGTTCAGGGCGAACGCCTCCCGCAGCCGCGCCTCCAACTCCGCCGCGGTATGCGCGCGGAAGGCGGCAACGCCGAACGATTCGGCGAACCGCACGAAGTCCGGGTTGTGCAGCCCCGACGCGATCTGCCGGTCGCCATAGACATCCCGCTGGATGCGCCGGACGTTGCCGAACGCGCCGTCGTCGAACACCACCACGACGACAGCCAGCCCATGCAGCGCCGCCGTCGCCAGCTCCATCGCCTGGTAAGCGAAGCCGCCATCGCCCGCGATGCTCAGCACGGCACGGTGCGGACACGCCGCCTTGGCCCCCAGCGCGGTGCCATAACCATAGCCCAGGTTATCTTGGTAGCCCGAGAAGAACGACCGCGGCCCCGGCACTGGAAAGGCGATGCGGGCGGCGAAGCCCATCTGCGTCACCTCATCCACCAGGATGCCGTCCGGCGGCAGCGCGGCCCGCATGGCGCCGAGGAACCCCATCTGCGGCTCTAGCCGCGTCAGCCGCTCCGCCAGCCAGGCGCGGTGCCCGGCCAGCTCCTCCTCCCGCGACGGGCGGACCGGGCTGTGCGCCGGCAACCGGTTCAGCAGGGCGCGCAGCCCGGCGGCAGCGTCCGCCACGACCGTGCAGGCCGGCGGCTGGAACCGGTCCGGCTCCTCCGGGTCCACGTCCAGCCGCACGATCTGCAGCGCGTCGTCGGTGCCCCAGGCCGATTGCGGCACATACAGCCGCGTGCCGACCGCCAGCACGGCGTCGGCATCGGCCCACAGCCGATGCCCGATCGGGAAGCTGACGGCCAGCCGGTGATCCGTCGGCAGGATGCCGCGGCCCCGGCGGTAGGAGACGACCGGTGCCTCCAGCAGCTCCGCCACCTGCCGCAGCTCCTCCGCCGCGTCCTCCGCGCCGCCGCCCACGACGATCAGCGGCCGCCGGGCCGCGCCCAGGATGCGGGCCGCGCGCTCGATGGCATCCGGGTCCACCGGCGGCGTCACCGGCGGGATCGGGGCGGCCAGCGGCGCCGGGCCGGACTGCGCCCAAACATCTATCGCGCACTCCAGCGCCACCGGACGCCGCCGCCCGGACAGCGCGGCATGGATCGCCTGCGCCACCTGCGCCGACGCATCGTACGGCCCGGCGATCCGCGCGGCGTGCTTGGTGACGTGCCGCAGCATCCCGAGCTGGTCCGGCATCTCGTGCAGGTGGCCGTATCCGCGCTCGATGGCATGAGCCGGGATCTGCCCGGCCAGCGCCAGCACCGGCGCCCCCATGCCCCATGCCGTCAGCAGCGCCGCCCCGGTGTTCAGGATGCCCGGCCCCGGCACGGCGGCGTAGGCCTGCGGCCGCCCGGTGGCCAGCGCCGCACCGAGCGCCATGTAGGCGCCGGCCTGCTCGTGCCGGGCATGGAGCATCCGGATCCGGTTCCGCGCGCCATACAGGGCGTCGAATAGCGGGTCGTTGTGGACGCCGGGCACGCCATAGACCGTGTTGACGCCATGTGCAGCCAGGCTCTCGACCACTGCAGCCGCCGTCGTGCTATGATTCATGACGCTCCTGATCGTTGACGGATTCGGGAAGCGGGACGTACCAGTGCGGCGGACAACCAGGCCCGCACCGGCGGCCCCCACAAGGAATACGAGCCATGCCCTGGCACCTTGCAACCCTGTTTGCCGCAGCCATGGCGTTCATGCCCGCGTTGTCGCAGCCTGCTGCGGCCCAGATCAAGGTTGGCGTCATCGTCAGCACCACCGGCCCGTCCGCAAGCCAGGGCATCCCCCAGCGCAACAGCATCGCGATGCTGCCAAAGGGCGTCGGCAATCAAGGGGTCGAATACATCGTCCTTGACGACGGCACGGACAGCGCCCGCGCGGTCGCCGCCGCACGCAAGCTGATAGACGAGAATGGGGTGGACGCCATCATCGGCCCCAGCACCACGCCTGCGTCCCTGGCGTTGATCCCCATCGCAGCCGACAAGAAGGTGCCGATGATCGCGTTCGGTGCCTCGTCGCGCATCATCCTGCCGATGGACCCGCAGCGGCACTGGGTGTTCAAGACGTCGCAGAACGACAGCCTGATGGCCGACGCCATCGCCCTGCACATGTTCCGGGCCGGCGTGCGGACTGTGGGCTTCATCGGCTTCAGCGACGCCTACGGCGACGGTTGGCTGGCGGAGGCAAAACGGGCGCTGGAGGGCATGACCATCAAGCTCGTCGCAACCGAACGCTATGCCCGCGCCGATACGGACGTGAACGCCCAGGCGCAGAAGCTGATTGCGGCGCAGCCCGATGCGGTCCTGGTCGCCGGGTCCGGCAGCCCCTCGGTCACGCCGCAGAAGGCCCTCCGCAGCCTCGGATACGCCGGTAAATACTATCAAACCCATGGCGCCGCGACGATGGATTTCATCAAGCTCGGCGGCAAGGACGTGGAAGGGACCGTCTTGCCAGCCGGGCCTGTCCTGGTCGCGTCGCAGCTGCCGGACACCAACCTGGTGAAGGAAGTCGCGCAGGACTACGTCCATCAGTATGAGGCTGCCTATGGCACCGGAAGCGTCTCCCCCTTCGGCGCATACGCCTATGATGCCGCCACCATGCTGAAGATGGCGATTCCCGTGGCGCTCCTGACCGCGCATCCCGGCACGCCCGAGTTCCGCGCCGGCCTGCGCGACGCGCTGGAGACGGCATACGACCTGGCGCTGACGGACGGCGTCGCCGAGATGACGGCCGATGACCATAGCGGCTTCGATAAGCGCGCACGGGTGATGGTCACGATCCAGGACGGCGCCTGGCATCTGCTACCGTGATGGACCGTACGCCACCCTGCCTTCCTTGACACCTTCCGGGCCGGGACATACCAGTTGCGAAAGGGAAAATGCGTCCGCGTCGGCGGGCAAAACCAGGGATTACAGGCCATGCACCGGCGCTTCGCAATCCTGCTTGCCGCAGCCGCCGCGTTGGCTCCCACCCTGGCCCGGCCGGCCGCCGCCCAGATCAAGGTCGGTGTCACCATCAGCACCACCGGCCCGGCGGCAAGCCTGGGCGTGCCGCAGCGCAACAGCATCGCCCTGATGCCGCAGGAGATCGCCGGGCAGAGCGTCGAGTATATCGTCCTGGACGACGGCGCCGACAGCACCCGCGCCGTCGCCAACACCCGCAAGCTGATTGACGAGAACAAGGTGGACGCCATCATCGGCTCCAGCACCACCCCGGCGTCGCTGGCGATGATTGACGTGGCGGCGGAGCATCAGGTGCCGATGATCACGCTCGCGGCGTCCGCCCGGCTGATCCAGCCGATGGACGCGCAGCGCCGTTGGGTGTTCAAGGTGCCGCAGAACGACAGCCTGATGGCCGACGCCATCGCCGAGCATATGGCCCATGCCGGCATCAAGACCGTCGGTTTCATCGGCTTCAACGACGCCTACGGCGACGGCTGGCTGACCGAGGCGACGCGGGCACTGGACGCGCACGGCATCAAGCTGGTCGCGGTCGAGAAGTATGCCCGCGCCGACACCAGCGTGACCGGCCAGGTGCTGAAGCTGATCGCCGCCAAGCCGCAGGCCGTGCTGATCGCCGGCGCAGGCACCCCGGCTGCCCTGCCGCAGAAGACGCTGCACGAGCGCGGCTACAGCGGCGCCTACTACCAGACCCACGGCGTCGCCAACATGGACTTCATCCGCGTCGGCGGGCGCGACGTGGAGGGCACGATCCTGCCGTCCGGCCCCGTCCTGGTCGCCTCGCAACTCCCCGCCGGCAACCCGATCAAGGCGGTGGCCTCGGACTACGTGCGCCGCTACGAGGAGTCCAACGGAACCGGCACCGTCGCCACCTTCGGCGCCCACGCCTACGATGCCGCGCTCATGCTGGACGCGGCGATCCCCACCGCCCTCCGGTCCGCCCGGCCCGGCACGCCGGAGTTCCACGCCGCCCTGCGCGACGCGCTGGAGGGGCTGCACGGCCTGGTGCTGACCCACGGCATCTCCGACATGACGCCGCAGGACCACAACGGCTTCGACAAGCGTGCGCGGGTGATGGTGACGATCCAGGGCGGCGCCTGGAAGCTGCTGCCCTGAGCACGTCCTGCTCCCTCTCCCTCCGGGAGAGGGCCGGGGTGAGGGAAACAGCAAGGGCAGTCCTGTCCGAGTTTGGCTCCGGCAACCGCAATGACCGCGCGTGCGGCTTCCCTCACCCCAACCCTCTCCCGGAGGGAAAGGGAGAAGAACTCTCCCCCCATGGACGCTGACATTGCCCTGATCCTGCTGCAGGACGGGGTCGTGAACGGCGCCATCTATGCGCTGCTCGCCCTGTCCCTGGTGCTGGTGTTCGCAGTCACACGGGTCATCCTCATCCCGCAGGGCGAGTTCGTGGCCTATGGCGCGCTGACCTATGCCGCGCTGGACGAGGGCCGGGTCCCCGGCAGCATCTGGCTGCTAGCCGCACTCGGCGCCGCCGCCATGCTGGCCGGCCTGGGCGCGGCATGGCGCACGCTGACGCCGGGCGTCGTCGCCCGCCTGGCCGCGGAGTGCCTGCTGGTGCCGGCGCTGGTCCTGCTAGCCGTACGCCTCGTGCCCTCCAAGCCCGGCGTGCTCATGGAGGCCCTGCTGACCCTGGCCATCGTGACGCCGATGGCGCCATACCTGTATCGCCTGGCGTTCCAGCCCCTGGCCGAGGCCTCGGTGCTGGTGCTGCTGATCGCCTCCATCGGCGTCCACCTGGCCCTGCTGGGGCTGGGGCTGGTGCTCTTCGGGCCGGAGGGATACCGCGCCGCCGGGTTCTCGGAGGAACGCTACGATCTCGGCCCCCTGACGATTCCCGGCCAGGCGCTGTGGATCGTCGGCGTCACGCTGGCCCTCATGCTGGCGCTGTATCTGTTCTTCGACCGCACGCTGGCGGGCAAGGCGCTGCGGGCGACGGCAGTGAACCGGCTGGGCGCACGTCTGGTGGGGATTGCCACGTTGCTGTCCGGACGGATCGCCTTCGTGCTGGCGGGCGGCATCGGTGCGCTGTCCGGCATCCTGATCGCGCCGCTGACGACGGTGTATTACGACAGCGGCTTCCTGGTGGGCCTCAAGGGCTTCGTCGCTGCGATCATCGGCGGCCTCGCCAGCTACCCGGTGGCGGCGCTCGCGGCCATCGTGGTGGGATGCGTCGAAAGCCTGTCCTCGTTCTATGCCAGCGCATTCAAGGAGGTGATCGTGTTCACGGTCATCATCCCCGTGCTGCTATGGCGCTCCCTCCGCGCGCCCGCAGAAGAAGAATGAGGAACGCCCCCTGCTCCTGCTCCCTCTCCCTCCGGGAGAGGGTTGGGGTGAGGGAAAGGGGAAGCGCCGCTCCCGGCCCGGACGGGACCAGTCTGCCAAAAGCCAGGGCCGGTGTGTGCGGCTTCCCTCACCCCAACCCTCTCCCGCAGGGAGAGGGAGCAGCCGCCCACCCCGCATGACCCGCCTCCTCCCCATCCTCCTGCTCGCCCTCTGGCTCGCCCTACCCATCATCCCCGGAGTGCCGAGCTTCTGGATCACGCTGGCCAACTACGCCGGCCTCGCCAGTATCGTCGCCATCGGACTAGTGGTGCTGACGGGCTACGGCGGCATGACCTCGTTCGGGCAGGCGACGTTTATGGGGTTCGGCGCCTATGCCACGGCGCTGCTGACGACACAGGCCGGCTGGTCGCCGTGGCTGACCCTGCCGGTGGCGATGCTGGCCAGCGGCCTCGCGGCGCTGCTGATCGGGGCGGTGACTCTCCGGCTGTCCGGGCACTACCTGGCGCTGGGCACCATCGCCTGGGCGGTCAGCCTGTACTACGTGTTCGGCAACCTGGACCTGGTCGGGCGCAACGACGGCATCGGCGGCATCCCGCCCCTGCGGGCCGGCGGCCTCGCGCTGACCGACAGCCGGGCATACTTCGCGGTGGTGTGGGTGGCGGTGGCGGCGGTGCTGCTGCTGACGCGCAACCTAATGGATAGCCGGGTGGGCCGGGCAATCCGGGCGCTGCGCGGCGGCGCCGCGGCCGCGGCCAGCTTCGGAGTGAACCTTCCTGGCACGCGGATGCTGGCCTTCACCTATGCCGCGGTGCTCGCCGGGCTGGCGGGGTGGCTGTATGCCCACATGCAGCGCAGCGTGAACCCGACGCCGTTCGGCCTGCCGGCAGGCATAGACTACCTGCTGATGGCGGTGCTGGGCGGCGCCGGATCCGTCTGGGGCGCGTTGCTGGGCGCAGGCCTGGTGACGGTGGTCCAGGATATCCTGCAGGACATGCTGCCCCGGCTGCTCGGCCAGGGCGGCAACTACGAGGGCATCGTATTCGGCGTCCTGCTGGTCCTGGTGCTGCAAACCGCGCCGGAGGGACTGTGGCCGCTTCTGCGCCGCCTGTCCCGCGCCATCCGGCCCCGCAAGCCCGGCGCGGCACGGCCAACGAGGGACGCCCCGCCGCTGCCCGCCCGCACCCTCCCGGCCCGCACTCTGCCAGTCCGAGGCGCGCCCGTGCTGGCGGCGACCGGCCTGCGGAAGACCTTCGGCGGCCTGGTCGCGGTCAACGGCATCGGCCTGCACCTCGACGCCGGCGAGATCGTCGGTCTGATCGGCCCCAACGGCGCTGGCAAGAGCACAACGTTCAACCTCCTGACCGGCATGGCGCAACCTGATGCCGGGCAGGTGCGCTTCCTGGGCCGCGACATATCCGGCAGCACGCCGCCGCAGGTGGCCGCCCTGGGCATCGCCCGCAGCTTCCAGCACGTGAAGCTGGTGCCCGGCATGTCCGTGCTGGAGAACGTGGCGCTCGGCGCCCACCTGCGCGGCCGCGCCGGACCGGTCCGTGCCCTGCTGCGCCTGGACCGCGCCGAGGAGGCCGGGCTGATGGCGGAAGCACAGCGCCAGATCGCCCGCGTCGGCCTGGCCGCCCACGCGGACCAGCCCGCCGACAGCCTGGCGCTGGGCCAGCAACGCATCGTGGAGATCGCCCGCGCCTTGTGCCTGGACCCGGTGCTGCTGCTGCTGGACGAGCCGGCAGCCGGCCTGCGCCATGCCGAGAAGGCGGAGTTGGCCGCCCTGCTACGCCGCCTGCGCGGCGACGAGGTGACGGTGCTGCTGGTCGAGCACGACATGGACTTCGTGATGAACCTGGCCGACCGCCTGGTGGTGATGGAGTTCGGCGCCAAGCTCGCCGAGGGCAAGCCCGCCGCCGTCCGCGCCGACCCGCGCGTGATCGAGGCCTACCTGGGCTCGGTCGCGTGACGGCGGGGATCACCGCCCTGCTCCTGCTCCCTCTCCCTCCGGGAGAGGGTCGGGGTGAGGGAAGCCCAGCAGCGGACCGCTCCCAACGCCAGCACCGGCAGCAGCTTGCACCCGTCAGCATCCCTCTGCCCGGCGGCCGTCTCCCAGAGCAAGAGGGAAACGAAGGCATCCCTCTCCCATGACCGTCCTCGACGTCTCGAACCTCAGCGTTTCCTACGGCGGCATCGGCGCCGTCCACGACGTCAGCCTGCAGGTCGGCGCCGGGCAGATCGTGACCGTCATCGGACCGAACGGCGCCGGCAAGACCACGTTGCTAAACGCCATCATGGGCGTCCACCCCGGCCGCGGCGCCGTGCGCTTCGCCGGCCAGGAGGTGGGCCGCCTCGGGATCGAGGACCGGGTCCGCGGCGGCATGTGCCTGGTCCCGGAAAAGCGCGAGCTGTTCGGCACCATGACGGTGGAGGACAACCTGCGGCTCGGCGGCTTCCGCCTGCGCGGGGCCGGTGCATCCGCGGCGCGGGCGGCGATGGACGACGTGTATGCCCTGTTCCCCCGCCTGCGCGAGCGGCGGCGGCAGGACGCCGGCACCCTCAGCGGCGGCGAGCGGCAGATGCTGGCATTGGGCCGCGCCCTGATGGCACATCCCGACCTGCTGCTGCTCGACGAACCCAGCCTGGGCCTGGCGCCGCTGATCACGCGCGAAATCTTCCGCATCATCGCCGGGCTGCGGAGCCGCGGCTGCGCGATCCTGCTGGTGGAGCAGAACGCCCGCGCCGCGCTGCAAGTGGCCGACTACGCCTATGTGCTGGAAACCGGCCAGGTGGTCCTGCAAGGCCCGAGCGCCGCGCTGGCCGGGGATGCGCGCGTGGTGGCGACCTATCTCGGCGCCGGCGTCGCGGCGCCTGGCTCCGTGACCGTTGCAGCGTTGCCCACATCGCAGACAGATCGGCAACCCGACGAAGATTCCGGGATGCAACCAAGGCTGGATTGAAGCAGGATAATTCCGAGGCCGCCACCTTCCGGGTGCTCTCTCGCTACCGCTTTCAACCGAGGTGACTTCATGCGCAGTACTCTATTCGCCTTCACCCTGCTGGCCGGCCTAGCCGGCACCGCCGCTGTCACCCCGGCGGACGCGGCGCCGCTCGCCCACGGGCTGTCGCCGTCCCTGGCCGCCCTGCTGCCGGCGACGGACATGTCCGCTCCGGCCGTCCTGACCGAGGGCACGGCCACCGTGCAGGAGGTGCAGTATCGCCGCCGCCGCTACTACCGCCGTCATTATCGCCGCGGCTATCGCCGTTACTAAGCCAAGCCGTCACTAGGCCAACCGGCCCGGACGCCTGCCCAGCTCTGGGCAGGCGATTCGGGTGGCATCCGACGCGCCTAGCGGGTACCGTTCGCCGGGCGGAACCGTGGCGACGAGCGGGCCTGCGCCATCCCGCGTATCATCGCCTCCAAGTCCTCCTGAACCAGCCCGCGTGAGCCAGACTGGGTGTCGTTCAATCCGCTGAAGGCCGATGGGTCCGGCGGTGCGTGCAGCAGATGGCAGGCCGCGCGGTCCCCGGCGGAGCAGTCCGCGGCGACCCGGACCATGAACTCCGATCGCGGCTCGGCGCAGCCGATCGGTGCTGCGGCCAGCAGGACCGCAACTGCCAGGGCGCCGCGCCGGTTCACGATGCCACCTCCAGGCCGGCCCCGGCCAGCAATCCCCACACAGCCTGCGCGTCACCGGCGTCGGGCCGACAATGGTGTGATCCCGTGCAAACAGGGACGGCGGGGCAGGCGGCAGAAGGCGTCATGCTGGCGGTTTCCCCGGTCAATGGGCGTTCAGCGGACAACATAGCGCATTTTCTAGCCGCCGGGAATTCGCGGGTCTGTCATGCGTTGTTCGGCCAGCCGTTGCTGGACGGCGTCGCGCCAGGGTGCGTCCGGCGGGGCGGCGTCCAGGGCGCGGCGGAATAAGGCGGCGCTGCCCTCGGTGACGCCGCCCGCGGCCCGCACCGAAGCCTCCGCGGCACGCGCTGCAAGGGTCGCATCGAACCGCGTCCGCAGCGCGGCGCCCCAAGCCTCTGCCGCAGCTGCGTCGTTGCCACGGGCTTCCTCCACGGTGCCCAGCAGGACGTAGCCCTGGTGGGCACGGTCGGTGCTGGGGTCCATGGCAGCCAGGCTTTCGCGCAACTGCCCGATCAGCACCGCTTCTTCTGCCGCACGGCGCTGCGCCGCCGCGGCCGGGCCGGGGGAGGGCAGGTTGGGAACGCCCGCGATCAGGTATAGACCCAGCGCCAGGACGGGCACGGCGGCCAGCGTCGCGAACAGCGGCACGCGTGATCCCGGCTGGGCCGGCGCTTCCTCTGCATCGCCGACATGCAGCAAGCGTCGCTGCACCTCCAGCCGCGCCATCGCGTGCTCGGCTGGCAGGATACGGCCCTCGGCGAGGTCGCGGTCCAGGTCGGCAAGCTGCGCGCGGTGCAGGGCCAGTGCCGGATCGCGCCCGCCGCGCGCCTCGGCCCGGCGGCGCAGCACCAGGACCAGCGGCGCCAGCGCCGCCGCCGCAAGCAGGAGGATCGCCAGCCAGATCATGAGCGGGTCAGGCTGTCCAGGCGCTGCCGCTCCGCCTCCGTCAGCGGCGCAAGCGGCGCCGGCGCACGGCGGCGGGCCACCAGGGCAAAGCCCAGCCCCGCCAGCACAGCCAGCACCGGCGACCCCCAAAGCACCGCCGTAGCAGCGGTAAACGGTGGCCGCAGCCGCACGAAGTCACCATAGCGGGCAACGACCCAGGAGGTCGTGGCGTCGTCGCTGTCGCCCGCGGCGATGCGGGCGCGGACCTTGCCGCGCAAGTCCTTCGCCAGGTCGGCGTTGCTGTCCTCAATGCTCTCATTTTGGCACACGAGGCAGCGGAGCTGATGCCCGATCTGCTCCGCACGGGCCTCCATTGCTGGATCAGGCAGCATCTCCGCCGGATCGCTGACGGCATAAGCCGGCCCGGCAAGCAACAGAAGCACCGCAGCAACACGGAACGCCCTTACTCCCTCTCCCTCCGGGAGAGGGTTGGGGCGAGGGAGGCCGCCAGCACGACGCATTATCCGGCAAAAATCGTTCATAAGCTGGAAAGGGACGCGCCTGCCGTTTCCCTCACCCCGACCCTCTCCCGGAGGGGGAGGGAGCAGCAATGCACCCCTCATGCCAGCCTCGCCAGCGCCGGACGCAATCCCTCCGCGACCACCGCCTGCGTCAATGGCCCGGCAACGTGCCAGCGGATGATGCCATCCCTGTCCAGCAGGTAGCTTTCCGGCACGCCATACACCCCGAAATCTATCGCCACGCTCCCGGCATCCCGGGCGATGCGGACAAACGGGTTGCCATGCGTCTGCAGGAAGCCCGCCGCCGCGCTCACCGTGTCCTTGTAGGCGATGCCCCAGATCGGCAGGCCGGAACCGGACAGCGTCATCAGCTCGGGATGCTCCACCACGCAAGGCACGCACCAGCTTGCAAAGAAGTTCAGCAGCACCGGACGCCCCTGCCTCTGCAGCTCCGCACTGCCGAAACCCTGGCCCGGCACTTGTCCCGGCAGGTCGAATTGCGGCGCCGGGCGCCCAATCAACTGGCTCGGCACGTCGTGCGGGTCGAAGGTGCCCCGCTTCATCCGGCCCAGCACGCTATACATGCCTGCCCCGGCAACAACCGCCACCCCAAAGGGTGCCAGCAGCAGGAGGCGTCGGTTGATCATATCAGGCTACCGCGGCGCCTGGCGGACGCGCCTTGGCCCGTGCCGGCGCCCCGACCCGGGTGCGCCGGTCCAGCAGTGACAGGCCGCCGCCGCCCACCATCACCAGCGCGCCGATCCAAATCCAGGGCGCCAGCAGGTTGTAATGCAGCCGCAGCACCGCGGCGCCGTCCCGCTCCTCGCCCAGCACGGTGTAGATGTCGGCCAGCCCGTTCGTCTCGATGGATGCCTCCGTCGTCGTCATCCGCTGCGTGACGAAGGTGCGGCGGGCAGGCGTCACGGTGGCGACCGGCTCGCCATTGCGGGTGATGGTAACGGTCGCGACGCGCGCGGCGTAGTTCGGGCCGGGCCGGTCGTTGATACCCTCCAGCCGCCAAACATAGCCTGCAGTCTCCCCAGTCTCGCCGGGGCGCAGCAGGACCACCCGGTCCGTTGACAGCGACATGCCCGCCATTCCCGCCACGGTGATACCCATGCCGGCATGGCCCAGCGCGGTCCCGAACACCTGTAGCCGCAGCCCGAGCAGCCGGCCCAGGCTGTCACGCACCGGGATGCGGAACAGCCGCACCCGCTCGACCAGCTCAGCCAGCGCCCCCAGCACCAGCCAGGCAGCCAGCCCGAACACCGCCGCCGCCAGGCCGCGCGCCGGACCGAGGTTGGTAATCAGGCCAACCACCAGCGACGCCAGCGCCACCCACCACAGCCGCAGCAGCGCCGGGCCAAGCTGCGCCCGCTTCCAGGCCATCGTGGGTGCCACCGTCATGGCGGCGAACACCGGCAGGGACAGCGGCAGCACGGTGGCGTTGAAGAACGGCGCGCCGACCGAAATCTTGTGGCCGAATACTAGGTCCGCGACCAGCGGCCACAACGTCCCGGTAACAACGACAGCCGCAATGCTGCACAGCATGATGTTGTTGAACACCAGCGCGCCCTCCCGCGACAGCGGCGCGAACAGCCCGCCAGGCGCCAGCGCCGGTGCGCGAAACGCGAACAGCAGCAGCGAGCCGCCGATCACGATCCCCAGCAGCCCCAGGATGAACACGCCGCGCGTCGGGTCGTTGGCGAAGGAGTGAACCGAGTTCAGGATGCCCGACCGCACCAGGAACGTGCCGGACAGCGACAGGGAGAAGGTCGCGATGGCCAGCAGCACGGTCCAGACCTTCAGCGCCTCCCGCTTCTCGACCACGATGGCGGAGTGCAGCAGGGCGGTGCCCGTCAGCCACGGCAGCAGCGACGCGTTCTCGACCGGGTCCCAGGCCCAGTAGCCGCCCCAGCCCAGCTCGTAATAGGCCCACCAGGAGCCGAGCGCGATGCCGCCGGTCAGCAGGCACCAGCTCGCCAGCGTCCAGGGCCGCACCCAGCGGCCCCATGCCGCGTCAACCCGGCCCTCCAGCAGCGCGGCAATGGCAAAGGCGAACGGCACGGCAAACCCGACATAACCGGCATAAAGAATGGGCGGATGGAAGGCGAGGCCCGGGTCCTGCAGCAGCGGGTTCATATCCCGCCCGTCCAGCGGCGCCGGATACAGCCGGGTGAACGGGTTGCTGGCCAGCAGCGCGAACAGCATGAACCCGGCGCTGCTGCCGCCCAGCACCCCGATCACCCGCGCCCGCAGTGCCGAAGGCAGCCCGCGGCCGAACAGCGCCACCGCGCCGCCGCACAGCGCCAGGATCAGGGTCCACAGCAGGATGGACCCCTCGTGGTTGCCCCAGGCGCCCGTGACCTTATACAGCAGCGGTTTCAGCGTATGGCTGTTCTCCGCCACGTTCAGCACCGAGAAGTCATCATCCACGCTGGCCAGCACCAGGCAGCCGAACGAAACGCACAGCGCCAGCATCTGCCCAACCGCAATGGCCGGCGCCGCCGCCATCAGCCGCGCATCGTTGCGGTGCGCGCCCCAAAGCGGCAGCACCGTCTGCGCAATCGCCAGGGCACAGGCAAGTGCAAGCGCAAAATGGCCGAGTTCAGGAATCATGGACGTCTTCCTCCAGGCACTGCGGCCCGCATCATCGTGTCATCAAACCGGTCTGCCCCACTGCTCCCTCTCCCTCCGGGAGAGGGCCGGGGTGAGGGAAACCACGCAGAACCAGCCCTAACGGATGCAAGCCCTGCCGCCGCCCCTGTGGCCTGTCCCCCACCCCAACCGTCTTCCTCCGGGAGAGCAGGCAATCGTCATCCTCCAGCCTTCGCCGTCGCCCCGACCGTATTCCAAGTCGCGGCTGGCGGCGGCGGCCCGTCCTCCGGGCGCCACTGCCCCGTGCGCTTCAGGGCGTCGGCAACATCCTTCGGCATATAGGTCTCATCGTGCTTCGCCAGCACCTCCTGCGCGCGGAACGTGCCGTCCGGCTGCAGGACGCCCAGCGTCACCGCCCCCTGGCCCTCGCGGAACAGGTCCGGCAGGATACCGACATAGGACACGTCCACCGCCGCCTTGCCATCCGTGATGCGGAACCGTGCCGTGGGCTTGCCCCGGTCCTCGTCGCGCCGGACGCTGCCCGCCTCCACCAGCCCGCCCAGCCGCAGCGTCCGGCCCGGCGCCGCGACATGGCTCTGCAGGTCCGACGGCGCCACGAAGAACACGATGTTGTCGCTGAACGCCGCTAGCCCCAGCGCCGCCGCCGAGCCGACGCCCAGCCCGCAGGCCAGCACGATCCACAGCCGCCGTTTCTTGCGCGTCATGCCCCGGCCCTCGGGTCCACGGCGGCCAGCCGGCGCCGGGCCTGCGCCAGCCGCCGCCATGCGCCAACGGCAAACACAGCCGGCACGGCCAGGCCCAACGCATAGGTCGCGGCGATGAACGGCAGGTGCGTCATGCCCGCTCCGTCGCCCGTTCGGCCTGCGCCAGCAGCAGCCCGCGTATGCGCCGCTCCATCACCGCGGCACGGGTGCGCGCCGTCACGATGGCGGCAAAGGTCAGCGTGAACCCGATGGCGCACACCAGCAGCGGCCACAGCATGTCGCGCGACATGGTCGGCGCGCCAGTCAGGGTGATGCTCGCGGGCTGGTGCAGGGTGTTCCACCAATCCACGCTAAACTTGATGACCGGCAGGTTTACCACCCCCACCAGCGCCAGGATCGCTCCGGCGCGATGGCCGCGCACCGGGTCGTCGAACGCCCGCACCAGCGCGATGTGGCCGAGATACAGGAAGAACAGCACCAGCACCGAGGTCAGTCGCGCATCCCACACCCACCAGGCGCCCCACATCGGCTTGCCCCACAGGCTGCCGGTCGCCAGGCACAGTGCGGTGAACCCGGCCCCTACCGGCCCGATCTCCACCGCCGCCAGGTCGGCCAGGGGATGCCGCCACACCAGCGCGGCAAACGACGCCAATGCCAGGCTCACATACCCGGCGGACGCCAGCCAGGCCGAGGGCACGTGCACATACATCATCCGTACCGCGTCGCCCTGCTGCCAGTCTGCCGGTGCTGCGAACAAGCCCCATCCCAGCCCGCTCAGGGTCAGCAGCAGCGCCGGCCAGGTCAGCCATGGTTGCACCCGCCCAGCCAGCCGCAGGAAGCGCCCGGGATTGGCGAAACGGTGCAGGTTGCGCGCGGGACGGGCGGGATATGCGATAGCATCCATACCAGGGAAGATAGCACCCTTTACGGGGAGTTGAAGCCATCCCGGGAAACCTTACTGTGCGGGGCAGCAAGGAGTCGCCAGCATGCTGTTCGCCATCATCTGCACCGACCGTCCGGCCAGCCTGGACCTGCGGCTGGCAACGCGCCCGGCCCATCTCGCCTACTTGACCACCTACGCCGACCGCATCGTGCAGGGCGGCCCGTTGCTGGACACCGACGGCCGCCCCTGCGGCACGCTGCTGCTCATAGACGTAGAGGACCGCGCCGCGGCGGAGGGCTTCGCCATGACCGACCCCTATGCGAAGGCCGGGCTGTTCGAGAGCACGATGATCCGCGCCCACCGCACGGTGCTGCGCGACGGCGAGGTCCTGGTGTAGTGGCCTGTTGGCTGGTGAAATCCGAACCCGACGCATTCTCCTGGGACCAGCACGTGGCCGTAGGCGTCGAGCCTTGGACGGGCGTGCGCAACCATTCGGCCAAGCTGCATCTCGCCGCGATGCGGCTGGGCGACCAGGCACTGTTCTACCACTCCAACATCGGCAAGGCGGCGGTGGGCATCGTAGAGGTCGTGCGCGAATCCTACCCCGACCCCACGGCGGAGGCCGGCCCCTGGGTCTGCGTGGACCTGCGCGCCGTGGCGCCGCTGCCGCGCCCGGTTCCGCTGGCCGCGATGAAGGCCGAGCCGCTGCTGGCCGAGATGGCCCTGCTGCGCCAATCCCGCCTGTCCGTCAGCCCGGTGTCGGGCGCGCATTGGCGGCACATCATGGCCATGGCCGGCTGGCCCGGCTGACGCCGGCACCTTGACCATCTCCGTTCGTCACTCCTGGCTTTCCGTCTGACGTGCCCGCAGCCCTCGCAGCATGGACGCTCGCAGCACCCGGTTGATCCGGGTCTGGTAGCCTGGGCCTTGTGCCTGGAACCACGCCAGCACATCCGAGTCCACCCGCAAGCTCTTCAACTGCTTCGTCGGCCGATAGAACCGGCCCCGCACGGCGCCTGTCCAATCCCGGATCTCAGGGGCGTCCGGATCATCAAGCTTGATGGACTCTTCTGGCATGTCCGCCACGGCCTGCAACCGTGCAAATGCCTCGGGGGACAACTCCCCAGTGCCTGCCAAACCAGTGCCTGCCAAATCCTTAGAAGCTTCCTTCCTCATAGGCCTTCCTTTCATGCCTGGTTGCCCTCCGCACGCTGATGATCCGCCCCGGAGCATCCTCCCCCGGCTCGGTGTGAACGATGAACAGGACAGCCACACCACCAGCGCTGCCTACCGTCTGATAGCGGTTTCCGTCCCGGTATTCATCCGCTCGGGATGCCGCCAGGGGATCGCCGTCCAACACGGGAATCCCGTCCGCCAGAGACAGCCCGTGGTCAACAAGGTTGCTCGCGTCCTTGGCGGGATCCCATGTCCAGCGCCCCACGTTGCCCTCAAATTGTAACAATAGAAATGTAGCTACAACAGCGCGGGGCATCAAGGACCCGGCAAGTTGGATGTGTCCTATCCTTCGTGGAAGGTCTCGGCTCGCCCTGCGCCTTCCGCGCCCGGGGCTGCTTGCCGCCATACGACGTTGCGCAAAGCTTCTGCGGCCCTTACGGATTTCTGCAACGGATCGTCTCGTGCGGCGCCTTCGTCCCTGACCGGCGGTTCCCGGTGCCGTGCAAGTTCGCTGCGGAGATGCAGCCGCAAACCCTGAGGTCCAAAGGCAAGCAAAGGAAAAGTCGCCCTGGCTGCCGACCTGCGCATTCTGGATGGCGGCGGGCGCGTCCCCACCTCCCAAGAAGGAAGCTCAAGGAAAGCAACCAGAATGACCAGCAGCACGACCCGCGCCCTGTGCCGCCTAGACGACATCCCGGACGGCGCCTCCCGAGGCTTCGGCCCGGCGCTGGGCGGCTTCACCGGCCTGTTCGCCGTACGCCGAGGCGACCAGGCCTTCGTTTACGTGAACTGCTGCCCGCATGTCGGGGCCTCGCTGGACTGGGCGCCAGACCGCTTCCTGACCCCGGACGGCGCGGCCATAGTGTGTGCGGTGCACGGGGCGCTGTTCAGGTTCGAGGACGGGATTTGCACCGCGGGGCCATGCGTAGGGCAGGGGCTGGAAGTGGTGCCGTCGCAGATTGTGGACGGGATGCTGGTGGTGCCGAAGGATGCAGGGCTGTGATCTGGACAAACAGGTGTATGCGCCGAGGCAGGCCGTAACCGCTACAGCATCGGCTCCGCCTCGGCCTCCATTGGATCTTGCAAGACAGGCGCTATCAGGTCCACGCCGTCTTTATCGATGACGGACCCCTTTTGCCTACCGAACAAAGACCCTGAGCGCGTGTTCTCATCCAGCAAGCGGCGCAACGCCAGCGCGACGGCCTCGGTCTTGTCGCCTCCGGTAAACCGCTTTGCCGCGGCCTCGATCAGGGCGACGACGTCCGGACGGTTGATCGTCACCACCTCTGCCATCGCCGCCTCCAAATCAGCTATTACACACGTAACGATTGATGCCGGGCAGTGCGGCGTCAAGGTGCGGTGGCGGTTGTTGGAAAGGCACCCTCGCAATCACCGAACCCACCCCCTGGTCCCGCCCCACGCCTGGCTGTAGCTTCCCCCCAACAAAAAACCTGGAGGGGACCCCCATGTCCGACCAAACCTACCCCGTGCTGCCCGGCATCGCCGCCCACGCCCACGTCACCGCCGAGCAGCACCGCGCCATGACCGAGCAGGCGCACCGGGACCCGGAGGCGTTCTGGATGGAGCAGTCCCGCCGCGTCGCCTGGATCAAGCCGCCCACCCGCGCGAAGCACACCAGCTTCGAGGGCGACGTCAGCATCAAGTGGTATGAGGACGGCATCATCAACGCCTCCGCCACCTGCCTGGACCGTCACCTGGCCGACCGCCCCGACCAGGTCGCCATCATCTGGGAAGGCGACGACCCCAACACCCAGCGCCACGTCACCTACCGCGAGCTGCACGCCGAGGTCTGCCGCCTGGCCAACGCCCTCAAGGCCCTGGGCGTCCGTCGCGGCGACCGCGTCACGATCTACCTGCCGATGGTGGTGGAGGCCGCGGTCGCCATGCTGGCCTGCGCCCGCCTCGGCGCCATCCACGCCATCGTGTTCGGCGGCTTCTCCCCGGACAGCCTGGCCAACCGCATCAGGGACTGCGGCAGCACCCTCCTCATCACCGCCGACGAGGGCCGCCGCGGCGGGCGCAAGGTGGCGCTCAAGGCCAACGCCGACGAGGCCCTGAAAACCTGCCCGACCATCCAGCACGTCGTCGTGGTGCAAGTCACAGGCGGCGCGGTCGCCATGCAGGACGGCCGCGACCTGCGCTACGGCGACCTGCTCGCTGGCGCCAGCCCGGAGTGCGCGCCCGAGCCGATGGGCGCCGAGGACCCGCTGTTCATCCTCTACACCTCCGGCAGCACCGGCCTGCCCAAGGGCGTGCTGCACACCACCGGCGGCTACATGGTCTGGGCCAGCTACACCCACCAGATTGTCTTCGACTACCAGCCCGGCGAAGTTTACTGGTGCACCGCGGACGTCGGCTGGGTCACCGGCCACACCTACATCGTCTATGGACCCCTCGCGAACGGCGCCACTACCCTGATGTTCGAGGGCATTCCCAACTACCCCGACCTCAGCCGGTTCTGGCAGGTCGTGGACAAGCACCAGGTCAACATCTTCTACACCGCCCCCACCGCCATACGCTCCCTGATGGGCGCAGGCGAAGGCCCGGTGAAGGCCACCAGCCGCAAGTCGCTCCGCATCCTCGGCAGCGTCGGCGAGCCGATCAACCCCGAGGCCTGGCTATGGTACTACCGGGTCGTCGGCGACGAGCGCTGCCCGATCGTGGACACCTGGTGGCAGACGGAAACCGGCGGCATCCTGATCTCCCCGCTCCCCGGCGCCGTGGCGGTCAAGCCAGGATCGGCCACCAAGCCCCTGCCAGGCGTGTTCCCGGTGCTGGTGGACGGCGACGGCAACGTGCTGGACGGCGCCGTTGAGGGCAACCTGTGCATCGCCGATAGCTGGCCCGGCCAGATGCGTACCCTCTACGGCGACCACGACCGCTTCGTGCAAACCTACTTCACCACCTTCAAGGGCATGTACTTCACCGGCGACGGCGCCCGGCGCGACGCGGACGGCTACTACTGGATCACCGGCCGCGTGGACGATGTGATCAACGTCAGCGGCCACCGCATGGGCACCGCCGAGGTCGAGAGCGCCCTGGTCGCCCACCCCAAGGTCGCCGAGGCCGCCGTCGTCGGCTTCCCGCACGACATCAAGGGCCAGGGCATCTACGCCTACGTCACCCTGAACACCGGCGAGGAGCCGACGGAGGAGTTGCGCAAGGAGCTGGTGGCCTGGGTCCGGCGCGAGATCGGCCCCATCGCCTCACCAGACGTGATCCAATGGGCGCCGGGCCTGCCCAAGACCCGGTCGGGCAAGATCATGCGCCGCATCCTGCGCAAGATCGCCGCCAACGAGACCGACGGGCTAGGCGACACCAGCACGCTCGCCGACCCCGGCGTTGTCACCGACCTGGTGGCGACGCGCGGCGGCTGACTTTTTGCGGAACCCGTGCGTTGAGCCCAACCCCCCCACAACCCACGGAGCACCACCATGGACCGACCGCTGGAGATCGCCTTCCACGGCCTGCAAGGCTCGCCCGCCCTGGAAGACGACATACGCGCCCACGTCGTCAAGCTGGAGCGGCACTGCAAGGACCTGGTGTCCTGCCGGGTGACGGTGGACGCCGGCCCCGGCCGCGGCCAACCGCACGGCCACGTGGCCGTCCGCATCATGCTGGGCCTGCCCGGCCGCGAGCTGGCGGTAACCCACGAGCCTCACCACGAAAAAGAAAACCGCCAGAACCCCGACGCCTACACCGCCGTCCGCGACGCCTTCCGCGTGGCCGAACGTCAGTTGCAAGACGCAAAAAGCTGACGCCTTCGTCTCCCTCTCCCTCCGGGAAAGGGTCGGGGTGAGGGAAACAGCAAACGCTAAGCTGTCCCAATGACGGGCTATACTGGGCTTGGATGGAAGAAACCCGGCCCTGGCGCCCTCCCTTACCCCAACCCTCCGTCAGAAGACGGCAGAATCAAACGATTTCAACTTCCAAGCTGCAACCCCAAAGCCCCGTGCGAGTTACGATCCCGTATCTAAACCCAAGCCGGAGCATCCCATGTCCAAGCCAGTCACCGCCCGCGCCCTGCTGCTCATCCTGGCGCTAGCCGCCCTCGCCCCAATGCTGAGCGCCTGCAACACCACCGCCGGCGTCGGCGAGGACGTGAGCGCAACCGGGCGCGCCGTGAGCCGTGGCGCCAACTCGGTGCGCCAAGGCCTGTAAGCACCTTCCCCTCCCTAGCCGGACAAGGCATCCTGACTGGCCGGGGAGGACTGCAATCATGGACTTCGATCTGACCGACGAACAGCGGCTGCTGAAAGACAGCGTGGACCGCATGATCGGCGACCGCTACACCTTCGAGGCCCGCCGCGGATACCGCGCCGAGCCCGAGGGCTGGAGCCGCGAGATCTGGCATCAGTTCGCCGAGCAGGGCCTGCTGGGCCTCCCCTTCGCCGAGGACCAGGGCGGCTTCGGCGGCGGCGCGGTGGAGACGGCCATCGTCATGGAGGCCTTCGGCCGCGCCCTGGTAGTCGAGCCCTACCTCCCCACCGTCGTCATGTGCGGCGGCCTATTGCGCCACGCCGCCAGCGACGACCAACTGGCCGAGCTGGTCCCCTCCATCGCCGAGGGCGAGCGCGTGATGGCCTACGCCCAGGCCGAACGCCAGGCGCGCTGGAGCCTGAACGACATCAACACCCGAGCCACCCCCGATGGCGACGCCTGGCGCATCACCGGCGAAAAGACCTTGGTGCTGAATGGTGACAGCGCCGGCACCCTGATCGTCTCCGCCCGCACCGACGGCGGGCACCGTGCCCGCCACGGCATCGGCCTGTTCCTGGTGGACGCCAGCGCGCCCGGCGTGTCCCGCCGCGGCTACCCGACGCAGGACGGCGCCCGCGCGGCGGAGATCACCCTCAAGGACGCCCCCGGCCGTGCCCTGGGCGACCCGGCGGAGGCCCTGCCGGTCATGGAGCGCGTCAACGACGAAATCCTGGCCGCCCTCTGCGCCGAGGCCGTAGGCGTGATGGACGCCATGCACGCGATGACACTGGACTACATGAAGACCCGCAAGCAGTTCGGCCGGGCCATCGGCGAGAACCAGGCGCTGCAGCACCGCGCCGTGGACATGTATGTGTCGCTGGAGCAGGCGCGCAGCATGGCGATGTTCGCCACCATGATGTCCACCGACCCCGACCTGACCGAGCGCCAGCGCGCCATGCACGCCGCCAAGGTGCAGATCGGCCGCAGCGGCCGCCACATCGGCCAGGAGGCGGTGCAGCTCCACGGCGGCATCGGCGTCACGATGGAGTATGCCGTCGGCCACCACTTCAAGCGCATGACCATGATCGAGCGCGGCTACGGCGACACCGACAGCCACCTGGCGGCGCTGGCCCGGTTGGGCGGCCTGATCGCCGCCTAACCGGGCGCGGTGCGGCGTGTGGCCTGCCCGGCCTCGCACCTGCACCCGGCAACGCCGTGCTGCTCTGCCGTTGGGACCAAAAGGCCGGCAAGGCCGTCGGGATCAGGCCGCGCGGCGGCGGGCCAGGCGCAGACCCAGCAGCCCCATGCCCAACACGGCAAGGCTAGCCGGCTCCGGAATAGCAGCCGGCACGAGCGCGTCCAGGTAGGCGACCAGGTTCGGCGCATACACCGTCTTGAACGCGGCGGGAGAAGCATTGGCCGTGGAGAGATAGTTATCAAGCGGGATGGTCGAGTAGTACACCGATCCGGCGCCGAGCGTGTAGGAGAATGCAACTGCCCGCGCCGCATTGGTCCTGGTCAGCAACGTGGTCGCGCCGGCCGGCAGGATGGTCGCGTAGCCATCATCGGAGGGACCGCCGCCATCAAGCGTCGTCGCGCCGATGACGCCCGCGGGGCCGTTCACCAGCTTGCTGGCCGCGCCAGGGTTGATGTCCGTTCCTGTGCTGCGCGTGAAGGTGATGTTCGTCGCTCCCGGCACCACACCGGCGGCGCCGGTCACCCGGCGGTCGTTCAGCGCGAACACTCCGCCCCCTTGCACGAACGAGTTGATCGCCGCCGCACTGGTGGTCAAGGCCGTCAGCTCGGCGGTGGTGCTGCTGTTCATCAGGAACAGCACGTTGACCCCCGACAGGCTGGCCACCATCAGGTTCGGCAGCACTGTTGCGGTGTCGCCCGCTGCCTGGATGATCGCGAGCGCGGCGCTATCGGCAGCGCTGCCATTGGAGAACACGCCATAAACGGCGGCGCTCGCGGGCCGGGACGCAAGCCCAGTCAGCAGGGTGGCGGCGAGCAGGATGGATTTCTTCAACATGACATCGGCCCATTCATAATCTGCTACCATTCCGAATGTGCATTTGTTGTGATTCCGCATCAAACCGCTGACAAATCAAGATTAAGCATCGAAGCATTTTCCGGCATTGTCTCGAAATGTCAGATTATCCGACGCTTGCCGCTCTCCTGGCCGGTCACTCTCGGGCAACTTGCCGAGGATGATGCGCGGATGGCCTTGGACCACAGGGGCCCAATGCTGTATGGCAACAGCCGAGTCTCGAAAAATTTAGCTGACATCGCCGCTGGCGCGCCGCATAGAATCGTCTGCACGCATGGAACGTCTAAATTCCGACGCAAACCGGACCTATGCCATCCCGGGGAACCGAACGCCTGCGGCTCCGCTCCGGCCGCATCCCGCCTGAAACTGCCGGCACGGCCGTTGCGCCGCAAGTTCCGAACGTGAGGCCAATGCCGCTGTCAAAGCTCGCCGCCACCCTCCTGCTGCTGTCCGCCCTGCCTGCCGCCGCGCAGCCGCCGCATCATCGCGGCCACCGGCCCGTGCACGCCGCGGCGGCCCCGGCGCGGGAGCAGTTCGGGCCGCCCGCCCCGCCGGCCACGCCCTACGAAGCCTGCGACCAGGCCATCGCCGCCGCCGAGCGCGGCCTGCCCGCCAAGCTGCTGCCCGCCATCTCCCGCGTCGAAAGCGGACGGCTGGACCCCGCGACCGGACGTGTGCGCCCGTGGCCCTGGACCATCAACGTGGAGGGCGTCGGCCACTTCTTCGACAGCAAGGAGCAGGTTATCGCCGCCGTTGCCGCGCTGCAGTCCAAGGGCGTGCGCTCAATAGACGTGGGCTGCATGCAGGTGAACCTGATGCACCATCCCAAGGCCTTCCCGACTCTGGACCAGGCGTTCGAGCCGGTGACCAACGCCGCCTATGCCGCACGCTTCCTGACGTCCCTGCACGGGATGCTCAAGGACTGGAACCTGGCGACAGCGGCCTACCACTCGATGGACCCGGTGCGGGGCGAGGAGTATCAGCGTCTGGTGCTGGGCCGGGTGATGACGCCGATGGGTGCCGGCGGCATCCTGGCGACCGGGTCCCTGGCGTCGCTGAAGGGCCTTGGCCCGTATAGCGCCTGGCCGCAGCAGTCCAGCAACTTCGCCGCCTTCGCACCCACCAGCCTCGCCTTCGGCGCGTTCAGCGGCGGTTTCGCCGCGCCCTCGGTGCTGATCAACCCGCTGCCCAGCGCGGCAAAGCGGCGGTAAGCGCAGACCCGGAAAGGGCCGCAGCGCCGTCGTGGAATACCTGGCCAGCACGAAAGCAGGTGGGGCGGCGCCGCGGCCGCCCCTAGCCGGTCACCCAAAGACGCCCGCATCCGCCCGGGCCACGCCGATAAGCTGGATGCGGGTCTGGTCGCCGAGGTTCAGCACCGTCTGGCCGCCCCCGTTGACCTGTGTGGCCAGCGCATCGGCGGCGGCGGCGCTGCCGTAGCCGGACAGGCTGATCTTATCCGTGCCGGGCACGAAGTTGAACAACGCGAAGGTGCGCGCGGCGCCTGCTGCGATGTTCAGCGTGACAGTGCCGCCCATGACGACATCCGCGCTGCCGGACCCTGCCGTGACCGTACTGGCGCCAAACGCGAACACCGTGTCCTTGCCGGACCCAAGCTGCACCGTGCTGGTGCCGGTGCCCGTGCCGATCAGGTCGTTCCCGGAGCCGGCGATGATCGTATCCCGTCCCGTTCCGCCGAAGAACACGTCGTTGCCGCTGGCCTGGCTGCCGTCCAGCGTCGCCGTCCCGGCGCCTGCGATCAGGAAGTTGCCGGCTGAACCGGATGAGGAGAGCTTGCCGCCGTTGTTGGCCACCAGCACGGTCGTGGTGCTGCCGCCCGCGCGCAGCACATCGCTGCCGCTGTTGCCCCAGAACTGCCCGCCCGCCGCGCCGCCCTGGGCCATCAGCGTCCCAGGCCCGCCGACCACGACGTCATAGGCCGAGCCTGCCGTATAATCCATGCCCCCCTTGGCGCCGAACACCTGGCTGGTGGCGGACCCGCCCGCAAACGACATGCGCCCGTCACCGCCCACGGCCACCAGTCCCTTCGCCGCTGTCACGATGCTGGCGCCGGCGCCGCCGAACACCGTGTCCTGCCCGTTGCTCTGCACGGTGCTGCTGCCGCCGGCCAGCACCACCGTGTTGCCGCTCACCCCGGTCGTGACCGTCAGCGCCGCATTGCCGCTGCCCCGGACGGTGCAGGCGCCGTCGCCGGTGGCAATGGCCGCCGATCCCGACGCGTTGAAGGTGTTCGCCCCCTGGCCGCCGACGAGCGTGACCCCCTGGCCTGACGAGTTGAACGTGTCGCCCGCGCCGTTGCCCACCAGCACCGCCCCGTCCGTCCCCGCGTCAGACAGGATGACGGCGCCGCCGCCAGAGGCCAGCAGGCTGTTATACCCCGGCGGCAGCGCCAGGCTGCTGCCATCGGCGGAGCCGGATGCCACGGCAGCGTTCGCCGCCGCGGCAGACGGCGATCCGGCGCCGTCCTTGCCCAGCGATCCCACGCCGACGCTGCGGCCCAGCCCGGATAGCTTCACAAGCCCGGCCGTGGCCAGGCCAATGGCGGCGCTGCTATAGGCGCTCGCCGGAAGATAGGTGCGCACCAGCGAGTCAACATCCGTGATGGCCGCAGGGGGAGTGGGCGTCGGGACCGGGGTGGCCGCCACGCCCGACACGATGATGCTGGTGGTGCTGCCCGACGTGCCGACCTGGAACGTCGCCCCGGCATAGTTGCCCGCCAGCGTCAGGCTGCCCAGGCTCGTGCCGCCAGCGCTGAGCGCCAGCGTGCCGACATTCGTGCCGGTCGCGGTGTAGGCCGCCGCCGTGATGGCGGTGCCGAACCGGGTGACGGTGATCGTGTCGCCAGTCGCGAAGCCGCTGATCGCGCCCGAGAAGTTCGGCAGCACGTTCGCGCCCGATCCGAAATAGGTCCCGAGGTCGAACGTCCCGCCGGTGCCGGAGAACACCACCGTCCCCGTGCTCAGGGTGCTCACGTTGCGCAGCGACAGGTCGGCCCCGGCGTCAATCTGCAGCGTCCCGCTGCCGGTTACAGGGCAGAACAGCCCCATGAAGCTGCCCGCCGTCGCTTCCAGGATACCGGAGTTGGCAATCCCGTTCGCAGCGGTGATGACGCCTGTGCCGGTCACCGCAGACCCGGCGTCAATCGTCAGCCGGCCCGCCGCGGCCCCGCCGGCACTGCCGACCTCGACCGTGGAGAACACGTCAACGTTGATGCCGTCGAAGCTGCTCAGCGGCAGCAGGCTGATGCTCCCGGCCTGCACCGCCGCACCCCTCTCGACCGTCAGCGTCTTGTTCGACAGGCCGTTGGCGGACGCGATGCTGAAGCTGAGCGTGCCGGTGACGCCCAGCCGTGCGCCCGCACCGGATACCAGGACGGACCCGTTGACGATGCTGGCCGACCCCGCCGTGACCGTTGCCCCCGCCCCGACCGTGAGGCCGCCGACAGCCGCGACCTGGCCGACCGTCAGGCTGGCGAAGCCGAAGCTGCCGCTCAGCGCCGTGTTGCCGGTCAGGGTCAGCGCCGCTGCGCTGCCCGGCCCGGTGATCGTCTGGGCAGCCCCCGCCGGCCCGGCGATGGCAGCGTCATCCGACGCAGCCGGCGCACCCGCCGGCGTCCAGCCCGCATCCGCCCGCCGTGCCAACCCGCGTCTTCAAGCTCATCGCAACAGCTCCAGATCACCCGAAGCGATGACACGGCCTCACAAGGACCGCAAGGTAAGTAGATGATCGGTTTAGATAGGTTTCCTCAAGTTCTGTGAAACTGGCCCAGAACGGCGCCTGCCGCCCTACTCCCCCAGCGACGCCAGCTTGAAATCCCGGAACTGCTGCCGCAGCGCCAGCTTGTTCAGCTTCCCCGTCGCCGTATGCGGCAGGCTGTCCACCACCACTACCTCGTCCGGCGTCCACCACTTCGCCACCTGCCCGGCATACAGCCCCAGCAGCGCCTGGGGGTCCACGTTGCGCCCGGGCTTCGGCACCACGATCAGCAGCGGGCGCTCGTCCCACTTCGGATGCCGCGCGGCGACGATCGCGGCCTCCGCCACATCCGGATGGCCGACGGCGATGTTCTCCAACTGGATCGAGCTGATCCACTCGCCGCCGGACTTCACGATGTCCTTGGTGCGGTCGGTGATCTCCATCAGGCCGTGCGGGTCTATGGTCGCCACGTCGCCGGTGGCGAACCAGCCCTCGGCATCCACCGCGTCCGCCTCCTGGTTGATGTAGCGGCGGATCACCCAGGGGCCGCGCACCTGCAGGTTGCCATAGGTCGCGCCATCCCAAGGCTGCTCCGCCCCGGTGTCGTCCACGATCCGCATATCCAGGCCCGGCACGGCACGGCCCTGCTTGTATTGCAGCCGCTTGGTTTCCGCCGCGGACAACCCGGTGAACTCCGGCTTGGGACCATAATACGTCCCGAGCGGACTGGTCTCCGTCATGCCCCAGGCATGCTCCACCTGCACCCCATACTCGCTTTCGAACACATCAATCAGCATCGCCGGGCAGGCGGAGCCGCCGCACACCAGCCGCTTCAGCGTCGTAAGCCGGGTGCCCGTCGCGCGCAGATGCTCCAGCAGCCCCATCCACACCGTCGGCACCCCCGCGGAGATCGTCACCCGCTCCTCGTTCATCAGCGCCGCGACGCTCGGCCCGTCCAGATGGCGGCCCGGCATCACCAGCGAAGCGCCAGCCATCGGCGCCGCATACGGGATGCCCCAGGCGTTGACGTGGAACATCGGCACCACCGGCATCACCCGGTCCACCGCGCGCAGCCCGAACACGTCGGTCATGTTCACGGCATAGGCATGGATGACGGTGCTGCGGTGGCTATACAGCACGCCCTTCGGCCGCCCCGTGGTGCCAGAGGTGTAGCACAGCCCGCTCGCCAGCTCTTCGTCGAGCTTCGGCCAGGCAAAGTCGCCGTCCCGCGCCGCCAACAGCGTCTCGTAGCACAGCAGGTCCTGGCCCGGCGCCAGCGCCACCTCCGGCATCGCATCCTCGTCCGCCAGCAGCACCATCGCGCGGATGCCGGGCACGTGCGGGGCGATGGCGGCGAGGATGGCGGTAAAGCTGGTGTCGGCGCACAGCACGACGCTGCCGGCGTCGTTCAGGATGTGCACGATGTCCTCCGCCGCCAGCCGCGGGTTCACCGTATGGATAATCGCGCCCATGCCCGAGGCGGCATAATAAAGCTCCAGGTGCCGGTGCCCGTTCCACGCCAGCGTCGCCACCCGGTCGGACTGTCCGACCCCCAGGCCCCGCAGCGCCTGCGCCAACTGCCGGGCACGGCGCTCCACCCCGGCATAGGTCGTGCGGTGGATGGCGCCGTCCACGGTGCGCGACACGACCTCGCTGGAACCATGATGCCGCGCGGCGTGGGTGATGATGGACGATATGAGCAGCGGCTGCGATTGCATCAGTCCGAGCATGGGCGATAGCTCCTGGCGGGCGTTTCCTGTGGGGCCGTCTGGCGCGGCGGTGCGGCAGGATGGACCGGGCGGGGCGCGGTGTCACCAGGGCCGGGGCGGAGTTGATGCCTTCGACGCAGCCTTGATTTACCCATCCGGATGGGTTATTGCCGCACATGGTCACTGTGCTGCGTGCCAATGGCCTGCGTGTCGTCATTTACCTCAACGACCATCAGCCGGCGCATGTTCACGTCTTCGGAGATGGTGAGGCGAAAATCAACCTTGCGGGCTCCAGTGGTGCGCCGGACCTGGTTTGGGCTGAGGGAATGACCCGCGCCGAGGTGCGCCGCGCCATGCGGCTGGTTGCAGGCCGGCAAACACTCTTACTGCAACAATGGGAGGACATGCATGGCCGAACTGACTAACGCCCAGGTTGACGCTGCCCTTGAGCGTGGCCGGACCGCGCGGCAGCAGGAGCCGCGCGCCGCCGCCGCGCGCTACGACCGCCGGCTTGACCAGGTCGTCGTCGAGTTGACCAACGGCTGCACCTTCGCCTTTCCGCCCCGCCTGGCCCAGGGCCTGGAGGCGGCAACCGCGGACCAGCTTGCCCAGGTCGAGGTCTTGGGGGCCGGCAGCGGCCTGCACTGGGAGGCGCTCGATGCCGACCTGTCCGTGCCGGGCCTGCTCGCCGGCTTGTTCGGGACCAGGGCCTACATGGCCCGGCACGCCGGTCGTACGGCGTCGCCAGCCAAGGCCGCAGCGGCGCGGGCGAACGGTGCCAAGGGCGGCCGTCCACGCAAGGCCGGACTTGGCTGAACGTCCTGTTCCCGCTGGCAGGGCATGACATTGCCAAAGCTCCATGCCATTGGCGAGGGACCGTCATGGTGATCCATGCCGTCACCCTGCCTGGCGGCTACGTGGTCAGCGACGACCGCGGACGCCTGGACATGAACTTGGTCCACGCCTCGCTTGCCGGCGCTTACTGGGCCTTGGGCCGTCCGCGCGCCCTCACCGACCGGAGCTGGGCCAACTGCCTGTGCTTCAGCCTTTACGCCCCGGATGGCACGCAGGCCGGCTTTGGCCGGGTTCTCACCGATTGCACATTCCGCGCCCATCTCGGCGATGTCTTCATTTGCGGCGCATTCCGCGGCCTCGGCCTCGGCAAGGCGCTAGTCGAAACCATCCTGGCCCATCCGGAGCTTGCGACCGTCGTCCATTGGACGCTCGTGACGGCAGACGCGCAGGAGCTTTATGCCCGTTACGGCTTCCGCTCCGGCGGGGGGGAGGACGGATGGATGACGCTGGACCGGACCCCGCGGGACGCAGGACCGTGATTGTGACAAGGCCCACCCCGCCTCTCGTAGTCTGACCCGCTGCTGATCCGGCGCCTCCGTTGAAACCCGCGCCCCGCTGGCCTACGCTCCACTCGCCACCACGTCAGGCCCCAGCATGTCAGGCTTCGCCAGCACCAAGGACCTCGCCGACAAGGCCATCAGCTTCGACGAGCTGGCCCCAGGCCTCTACGGCTACACCGCCGAGGGCGACCCCAACAGCGGCGTCGTCATCGGCGACAGCAGCGTCTTGGTCGTGGACGCCCAGGCCACCCCCGCCATGGCCGCCGACGTCATCGCCCGCATCCGCACCGTCACCGACAAGCCCATCCACCACGTCGTCCTAACCCACTACCACGCCGTCCGGGTGCTGGGCGCCAGCGGCTACCACGGCGCCGAAGTCATCGCCTCCGACGCCTGCCGCGACATGACCGCCGAGCGCGGCCAGCAGGACATGGACAGCGAGATCGGCCGCTTCCCCCGCCTGTTCCGCGGCAAGGACTCCATTCCCGGCCTGACCTGGCCCGGCCTGACCTTCCACCGCCGCATGACCCTCTACCTCGGCCAGCGCGAGGTCCAGATCATCCACATCGGCCGCAGCCACACCGCCGGCGACACCGTGGTCTGGCTCCCCAAGGAGCGCGTCCTCTTCAGCGGCGACATCGTCGAGTTCGGCGCCACCCCCTACTGCGGCGACGCCCACTTCACCGACTGGCCCGCAACCCTCGCCGCCGTCCAGGCGCTGGGCGCCGAGGCGCTGGTCCCCGGCCGCGGCCGCAGCCTGACCAACCCCCAGGAATGCCAGGAGGGCATCGAAGGCACCCGCGCCTTCACCTCCGACCTGTTCGCCATCGTCAAGCGCGCCTCCGCCGGCGACGCCCCGCTCAAGGCCGTCTATGACCAGGCCCTGTCGGAGATGCGCCCCAAGTACGGGCACTGGGTCATCTTCGAGCACTGCATGCCCTTCAACGTCACCCGAGCCTGGGACGAGGCGCGCGGCCTGGACCATCCCCGCATCTGGACCGCCGAGCGCGACCAGGAGATGTGGCAAGCCCTGCAGCAGGGCGCCCCGGCGCCAACCGCAGAGGCCTGATGCCCCACGCCTCCCCCCGCTACGCACCGGCCCCGCGGGGCAGCGCGGGGGAACATCATCCCGTGGCGGTGGTGGGCGGCGGCCTGGTCGGCCTGACCCTGGCGTTGGACCTGGCGCAGCGTGGCATCCCGGTCGTGGTGCTGGACGACGACGACAGCGTCAGCACCGGCTCCCGCGCCATCTGCTTCGCCAAGCGCACCCTGGAGATCTTCGGCCGCCTGGGCTTGGGCCAGCGGATGCTCGCCAAGGGCATCACCTGGAACGTCGGCCGGGTGTTCCACGGCGACCGGCAGCTTTTCGACTTCAACCTGCAACCCGACGACGGCCACGAATACCCCGCCTTCATCAACCTGCAGCAATACTACGCCGAGGAATGGCTGGTCGAGGCATGTGCCGCCACCGGCCTGGTGGACCTGCGCTGGCGCCACCGCGTCGCAGGCGTCAGCAGCCGCCCCGACGGCGCGACGCTGCAGGTGGAAACCCCGGACGGCCCCTACGACCTGCACACGGACTGGCTGGCCGCCGCGGACGGAGCACGCTCCCACGTGCGCCGCACCCTGGGCCTGCCCTTCACCGGCAAGGTGTTCCAGGACCGCTTCCTGATCGCCGATGTGGTCATGCGCGCTCCGTTCCCCACCGAGCGCTGGTTCTGGTTCGACCCTCCCTTCCACCGCCACCAATCCGCCCTGCTGCACAAGCAGCCCGACGACGTATGGCGCATAGACCTGCAGCTCGGCTGCGACGCCGACCCGGAACTCGAAAAACAGCCGGAGCGCGTCATCCCCCGCATCCAGGCCATGCTGGGACCCGGCGTGCCGTTCGAGCTGGAATGGGTCAGCGTCTACACCTTCCGCTGCCGCCGTCTGGAGCGCTTCATCCATGACCGCATCGTGTTCGTCGGCGACAGCGCCCACCAGGTCAGCCCCTTCGGCGCCCGCGGCGGCAACGGCGGCGTGCAGGACGCCGACAACCTCGCCTGGAAGCTCGTCGCCGTCATCCAGGGCCACGCCCCGCCCGCCCTCGTACACACCTACGACGACGAGCGCATCCCCGCCGCCGACGAGAACATCCTGCACAGCACCCGCGCCACCGACTTCATCACCCCCAAGACCGACGCCGCCCGCGCCTACCGCGATGCCGCCCTGGCCCTGGCCGGGCAGCACGAGTTCGCCCGCCGCCTGGTGAACTCCGGCCGCCTATCCCGCCCGGCCCACCTGCCAAACAGCCCGCTCAACGCCGCTGGCGACCTGTGGCCCGGCTGCCTGCCGCCGGGCACCCCCGCAGCGGACGCGCCGGTGCTGAACAAGGGCGAACCGGACTGGCTGCTGCGCCACCTGGCCGGCCCCGGCTTCACCCTGCTGGCCTTCGGCCCACCGGTGCCGCCGCTGCCCGGCATCGCCACCGTCCGGGTCGCCCCCGATGCGCTGCCCGACACCCTGCATGACCTCCGCGGCCTGGCTGCCTCCCGCTACGGCGCGCACCCCGGCGCCTGCATGCTGCTGCGCCCGGACCAGCACGTCGCCGCCACCTTCCGCAGCTTCGACGCAGGGCGCATCCTGGCGACTGTGCAGCACGTCATGATGCAGGACGCATTGCCAGCCCGGCGAGCGGTGGCCTGATGCCAACGCTCCTCTGCGCCGATGACAGCTCCGTCATTGCGAGGAGCGTAGCGACGCGGCAAGCCAGAATCCGCAGAGCCGTCGCTGGCGGTCCCTGGACCTCCACCCCGCCAAGGCCCGCAATGACAAGCATAGGGCGCGGCCCGCAATGACCGGTCGCGAACCGCCATGCGCCCAGCAGGCAAGCACGCCAGCATGGCCTCCCTGAACCTAACTCCCCGCCTTGACGACCCCGACGCGCTGTTCGCAGCCCTCGTCGCGGCCCACGAAGGCCTCCCGCTCGCCGCCTCCCGCCGCCTCGACGCCAAGCTGGTCCTGCTGCTCGCCAACCATATCGGCGACACCAACGTCATCCTGGACGCCCTGCGCACCGCCCAAGCCACCGATGAACCCGGGGAGGAACCCGCATGAACGCCATGCTGCAAACCGCCGTGTCCAGCCGCTACCAATCCGGCTTCGGCAACGGCTTCGAGACCGAAGCCCTCCCCGGCGCCCTGCCAGTCGGCCGCAACTCCCCCCAGCGCTGCGCCTACGGCCTCTATGCCGAGCAGCTCAGCGGCTCCCCCTTCACTGCCCCGCGCACCAGCAACGAACGCTCCTGGCTCTACCGCATCCGCCCCACCGTGCAGCACTGGGGCCGCTTCACCCGCGCCGACGCCCGCCTGTGGCGCACCGCGCCCTGCGCCGAAACCGAGGTGCCGCCCGCCCCCATGCGCTGGGACCCCTTGCCCCTGCCAGACGCGCCGGTCTCCTTCATCGAGGGCCTGACCACCATCACCACCGCCGGCGACGCCGCCAGCCAGTCCGGCATGGGCGCCCACGCCTACCTCGCCACCCGCTCCATGCAGGACGAATACTTCTACAACGCCGACGGCGAGCTGCTGATCGTCCCCCAGGACGGCCGCCTGCGCCTATGCACCGAGTTCGGTGTCTTGGACCTAGAACCCGGCGAAATCTCGGTGATCCCCCGCGGCATCAAGTTCCGCGCCGAGCTTCCCGCCGGCCCCTCCCGCGGCTACGTCTGCGAGAACTACGGCGGCGCCTTCACCCTGCCGGAGCGCGGCCCCATCGGCGCCAACTGCCTCGCCAACCCCCGCGACTTCCTCACCCCCGTCGCCGCCTACGAGGACCGGGAAACGCCGTCCCGTCTCTACGTCAAGCAGCACGGCGCCGTATGGATGGCCGAGATCGGCCAGTCCCCCTTGGACGTGGTCGCCTGGCACGGCAACTACGCGCCGTACAAGTACGACCTCCGCCGCTTTTCCCCCATCGGCCCTCTGCTGTTCGACCACGCTGACCCCAGCATCTTCACCGTCCTGACCGCGCCCAGCGAAACCCCGGGCACCGCCAACGTGGACTTCGTCTGCTTCCCCGACCGCTGGACCGTCGCCGAGGACACCTTCCGCCCCCCCTGGTATCACATGAACTGCATGAGCGAGTTCATGGGCCTGATCTACGGCCAGTACGACGCCAAGCCCCTGATCCCCGGCACGCGAGGCTTCGCCCCCGGCGGCTTCTCCCTGCACAACGCCATGCTGCCGCACGGACCCGACACCGCCGCCTTCGCCGCCGCCAGCACCGCCGCCCTCGCCCCGAAGAAGCTCACCGGCACCATGGCCTTCATGTTCGAAAGCCGTCACTCCCAGCGCGTCACCCGCTTCGCCGCCGACCACCCGGCGCTGCAGCCCGGCTACCCCGAATGCTGGGCGGGCTTGCGCAAGACCTTCGACCCCACTAGGCCCTGACCGCATGACCGACCATACCCACGACCCCAACCTGCAAAGCTGGGTCGTCAGCGCCAACGGCCATCCCGACTTCCCGATCCAGAACCTGCCCCTCGGCATGTTCAGCCCGCTGGCCGGGGCGCCGCGCGGCGGCATCGCCATCGGCGGCATGATCCTCGACCTCCGTGCCCTGCACGAATCCTCGCTGCTGGACGACGAAGCCCAGGCCGCCGCCCACGCCTGCATCGGCCCATCGCTCAACCCCTTCCTGGCCCTGGGCACCGGCCCGCGCGTGGCGCTGCGCGACGCGGTCAGCGCCCTCCTGCAAGAAGGCTCGGACGAGCGCCCGCACCTCCTGCACCGCGCCGCCGACTGCATCATGTACCTGCCCGCCCACATCGGCGACTACACCGACTTCTACGCCGGCATCCACCACGCCGAGAACGTCGGCCGGCTGATGCGCCCCGACGCGCCGCTGCTGCCGAACTACAAGTGGATGCCCATCGGCTACCACGGCCGGGCCAGCAGCATCCTCGCCTCCGGCCCCGCCGGCACCGAAATCCGCCGCCCAAAGGGCCAGCGCAAGCCCGGCTCCGAAACCGTCCCGACCTTCGGCCCCAGCCGCAACCTCGACTACGAGCTGGAGCTGGGCGTCTGGATCGGACCCGGCAACGCCTTGGGCGCCACGATCCCAATTGCCGAGGCCGCCCAGCACATCGCCGGATACTGCCTGCTGAACGACTGGTCCGCCCGCGACATCCAGGCCTGGGAATACCAGCCGCTTGGCCCGTTCCTGGCAAAGAGCTTCTGCACCACCATAAGCGCCTGGATCGTCACACCCGAGGCCCTGGCCCCCTTCCGAGCGCCGCAGCCACCCCGCCCTGCCGGCGACCCGGCGCCGCTCCCCTACCTGAACGACCCCGTGGACCAAGCCGTCGGCGCCCTGGACCTGGAGCTGGAGGTCCTGCTGACCACCCGCGCCATGAAGAAGCAGGGCCTGGCCCCGCACCGCCTCTCCATCGGCTCGTCCCTGGCGCTATACTGGACCCCGGCGCAGTTGGTCGCCCACCACGCCAGCGGCGGCTGCAACCTGAACCCCGGCGACCTGTTCGGTACCGGCACCATCAGCACCGCCGGAACCGACGGCTGCGGCTCCCTCCTGGAGACCACCGCCGGCGGACGCGCCCCGATCACCCTGCCAAGCGGCGAAGAGCGCCGCTTCCTGGAGGACGGCGACGAGGTCGTCCTGCGCGCCCGCGCCAAGCGCGACGGCGCCGCCCCAATCGGCTTCGGCGAGTGCCGGGGCGTGGTGCTGCCCGCGCTCTGACCCCGTGAGCGCCAGCACCCCAGACTGGTCAGCCCTTCCCGTGCCCGTTGATGACGGCGCAGCGCTGCACCTGGCTGGAATGCGCCTGCCCTCCGTGCCGCTGCCGGCCACGGACGGCTCGATGCTGGACCTGTCGGCGCTGCCCGGCCGCGTGGTGGTCTATGCCTACCCCCGCACGGCAGACCCCGTAAGCGGCAGCCCCGAGGGCTGGGACGGCATCCCCGGCGCCCGCGGCTGCACGCCGCAGTCCTGCGCCTTCCGCGACCATTTCACCGACCTGACAGCGCTGGGCGTCAGCCGCCTGTTCGGGCTGTCCACCCAGAACACGGCTTACCAGCAAGAGGCAGCATCCCGCCTGCACCTGCCGTTCCCGCTGCTGTCGGACGAGCGCCTTGAAATGACCGGCGCCATCCGCCTGCCGACGTTCACCGCCGGAGGCATGGTACTGCTGCGGCGCATGACGCTGGTGCTTGATGCCGGCGTGGTAAAGCAAGTGTTCTACCCGGTGTTCCCACCAGACCGTAACGCGGCAGATGTGATGGCGTGGCTGGCAGGGCCAGGCCAAGCTTGAGGCGCTGCCCGGCCCGGGCATTGGCTGATTGTCCACCTCACACATCGTAGCGGCCCGCAAAGGCTGGATCGTCGGGTCATACCAACCGCCACCCGTTCTGACTGTTTTCTTAGTAATATCAACGGTTATCTGCCCTGACCCTTGTGCAGCCGCACCGTCATTGCGAGCCGCCCTTGCGGCGTGGCAATTCAGGGGCCGAGAGAACCGTGCTGGCGGCCCTGGATTGCCGTGGCGCTGCGCGCCTCGCAATGACGGGAAAAACGGTCAGAGCGGATGACCGTTGGTATTATACCAGCCGCCCTTTGCTCCGACCGTCTTCGTCATCGCGATCCGCTTGCGGCGCGGCGATCCAGGGGCCGCTAGCACCTTCCTTGCGGCCCCTGGATTGCCACGGCGCTGCGCGCCTTGCGATGACAGCGTGCTTGCAGAAGGGTCAGAGCAAATGCCAATTGGTATCAGTGGGCCGAATGGCTGCGGCAAAAGCAACGTCGTCAATGCGCTGCGCTGGGCCATGGGCGAGGGCAACGCCGCGGCGCGGAGATGGAGGACATGATCTTCGCCGGCACCGCCACTCGGCCCGGCCTGCACCGGGCTGAGGTTGCCCTGGTGCTGGACAGCGGCAGCTTCCCTGCCCCCTTCGGTGATCTCACGGTGGTGCAGGTGACCCGTCGCATTGAGCGCGGAGCCGGCAGCGTCTAGCAGGTGAACGATCGGGAGGCCTGGGCGCATAGGGTTAGCTAACCAAAGTGCTTACCCACCCTCTCCCGGGTAGTGTCTCAGTTTGAAATCGGCCGGGCTGCGATCGCGCGGAGCCGTGAGAGGCTGATGACCCGCTGCCCTTTCTTGCCCATCACGCCGGCTGCCGACCAAGCCGGTTCGCCCGGACCATCGTAGACAATCTCGGCATCATGAGGTGACACTACCTTGAGCACGACCAAGCGCACGCACGTTGCGTATAGCGCGACCCTTCTACCTGTCTGGCCGGTCATCTTGATCTGAACGTCACCATTTCCATCGAAGGCATCGTGCCCAGGATGAGAGGCGGGGTGCAACGTTAGACCAAGGGCCTCAGCGGCGATTACTTCTCCAATCGAGCCGACAAGATGGCCGTCGGGCGTGAACTTCCGCCCCGGATAGCTCTTTTCCAATTCTGCAACGGCTTGATAAATTCTTGCAACCGGCGACGGAAGCGGGATGCGGCGGCTCACACGGCTGCTCGCTTCTTATACGGCATGCGCTTCCCGGCCGGCTCTGCCGCGTCCACCGGGGCTGCGACCTCCTCCATGCTCCACAGCCGATCCGTGACGCTGGCTGCCATCGCCGGGCTGCACCGGAGCGTTTTATGGATGCCGACGAAGTTGTACCAGCAGGTGTAGAGCGCGACCATGTGGGCGTGGTTCTCGACCTTCTTCCTGAACCCGTTCATCAAGCGGGTGAACCGGCGCATGTGCATCCGCATCGTGAGATTCTAGCGCTCGACGTCACTGGTGCTGACGTGCGCCTCTTCCAGCTTGGCCTTGAACCCTCAGATTTCAAACTGAGACGCTACCCTCTCCCGCGCTGACTTGATTACTTCCCTGAAGGAAGAGAGGCTGCAAGTTGCTGCACTATGGGCCATATCTCCCTCAAGCTCGCCGCCGTCCATCTCGCCATGTGGGCGCTCAGTTCGCTGCTCTGCATTACACTCTCGTGGACGGGCAACGTCTTCACCAATCCCTTTCTAGGCCATGGTTTCCAACCGTCGGGCAACCTCGGTGGGTTCGTGGAAGTAAGCGCCTTCCGTATGTCGCCTTCAGACTCTATACTGACAAAGAATTGGCTGCCTTCAGATTGTATACCTGGCACGTCGGACCAATGGTCGCCTGGTGTCGGAAAATAGAAGCCCCAAGCGGCGTACCATTTGACTGCTGGTGGCACTGTCAGCCACACCCAACTCCAGATCACGTTTCTATTCTTGTCAATTGCTGCTTGCGTAGGTGTCTGGTTCGGCGAGATTACCGAACGTATGTCGCTGATTTCGTCGTTGACCGTATCTAGTATCACGTCGAAGCGCGACCGAATGGCAAAAAAGCTCTGGGCTGCTTGCATATCTTCCAAGCTGGCAGGGCTTCCAGCGGCTGAACGTTTCACCACGTTGATCTCCAACATAAAAGTTGCCAACTCTTGCCCAAGTCCCGACCATAGTTCTACTGGTACATCACTGCCTTCGGGCGCTGTTGTGGCGTCCAGTAACCATTTACGGACCTCGATCCAACGGACTTCCCCCATTTGCTGCGACTGGGGTCCAGTGATGTTCGCCGACGTAAGGCAAGGTGGAAGCGGACGTTGATCCCGATGGAGCAATACGACAGCCTTAGGGCGAGTGGCAACCCCAGCCTGACCCAACCAGGAGGCATAATCCTGCAATTGCTCCTCATAAGCAATGGCGTCTACCTTCGCTTCGATTACTAGAACTGGATGTTCGTCTGCAAATAAGACCAAATCTGGGATCTTCCCATTCAGCAGCTCGTCGCCACTTTCAATATAGTGCTGCGTTTTCCAACGAATGTTCTTTCCATTCAGGCTTGCGATAAAGCATTCCCGCCAGAAAGTGTCACCTACTCTTTTCAATAAAATTGTCTTTATGAAATACTCTATTTGAGATAATGGTACGCGAGTTAGGGTCTAGGGACAAAGTTTTACGGACCACCTAAGTTACTGACGTGCTTGGGCTTGGGCACAAAGTCTGACCTTCAGCCGCCAGTTCAGGATGGCCGCGGCGAAGGCGAGAAACCCGCGGAAGC
>JAABUU010001427.1_pt1 | contig 40439 bp, 38 predicted proteins | sample 5559301 | NCBI WGS metagenome assembly JAABUU01 (sample SAMN10711884, study PRJNA513360) | rock metagenome | isolation source: Antarctica rocks | place: Antarctica: Victoria Land, Richard Nunatak white | reverse complement strand
GCGCCAGGTTGGGCGTGGGCGGTTGCGCCGAGGGCGGCGCGACCAAGGGGGCGTAGGCGGCAATCATGAGCAATCCTCCTCCCCCCAGTCTACCCCAACCCCAAAAACCTAACGTTGTAGTACTAAACACCATTCGCAAATATCTCAACCTCCCCGTCCGGCGCGAGCAACTACCTGGTCAACGCGGTTTTACGACCGATGATCTTCACATCTACCTGAACGCCGACGACCGCGAAACGGTGCAAAAGTTTAGCCTTGCGCACGAGTTTATGGAGGTCATGTTCCTGGCTATCGAAGCTGGGCAGGCAGATAAATGGTTATCGGATGACGTCGTGATAGAGTTGACCAAGCGTAAGGAAACGTTGTGCGAGATGGGGGCAGCAGAACTTGTTATGCCAGGTCACCTTTTTCGTGAGTTGGTATGCCAGCAACCCGTCACTCTAGCACAGGCATGCGCCCTAGCCGAAGAGTGCAAGGTATCCCTCACGGCGACCCTGTGGCGTATTATTGAGATGGACCTCGCGCCCTTGGTTCTGATCGTCTGGCGCCGCAAGCACAAGCCCACTGAATTTGTCCCTTCCATCGTTGGTCAGATGACGTTCCTCGACTCGCCTGAAGCCATGGACCCACCGAAGAAGATGCGTGTCGAGCGCGTCTTCGTGTCGCCAACGTTCAGGGGATTCATTCCGACCGGCAAATCGGTCCCGGCAACATCTATCATCGACCAAGCATTCTCTAGTGGGGCCCCAACGAGTGGAATAGATGCTCTTGATGTGGGACCCTTGTGCGGGCATTACTATGTCGAGGCCAAGCCCGTTCACGTAGACGGTGAGCGCCGTGTGATGTCTCTCATCTATCTGGATCGAGAACAAAGATAGACATCACATCTGAGATAGGCCATTTACAACAATCGAGGACAGCGGCAGACGCTTTTCACTCCGTCACCCATTCGCGACCCTTTCATTGTTCACCGCCCTCACTATAATGTAATCCTTTGGGCCATGGCTGGCATCTTCTGACCTTCCGCTGATGATCGACATGCCCTCCCGGCGTTCGACCAGAGCGCGTGATAACGGCACCCATTCACTCGTGGGAGGAGCACGAGGACGGGATAGATGAGGTGGGATTCGAAGCGACACGCGCACGATGTGCCGGCGGACGGCTGCATGGGTAGGCCGTTTGACGCGACAGCGAATAGGCGGTGATCGTGCGCACATGAAGACGGGACATCGTGACGTGGTCGGCTCCACAAGCAAAGACAAAGGACGGTGCGAGGGGACGCCTACTGCTCCCTGATCGTACCCCATCATAACTGGACGGAATCAGCCCTTTTGTCCAACAGGGGACCCGCCGCACCGGGCTGCGGCCACCTTGTCCCCCTTGATGACTGCTCTCACGGGCTACTATGCTGGACAATAATTTCATCGGTCCAGTTTTTCGCGATCGGCAGCACACGGCCCTGAGCCGGGTCCAGACCATCGCCCCCTACCTCAGGCCCGCGCAATTGGCGTATCCTGATCGGCAAGAGTACAGAACAGCGCTGCATGATCAGTGCGGTTTATCGTTGCACTTGACAGGCAATGTGTAAGCGCATCATTCGGGTTGACCTCGACACGCGTGGTAAGCCAGGAGAAGGAGCTGCGGCGCGTGGCCGTTCCCGCCCCCTTCAACAAGGCGTGGCTCGACACGAAGCTGGCTGGCAAGGTGGCCCGTGCGTTGCAAAAGATCTACTACACTACCATTGGCGCCGGCGTGTCGCGCGGGTAGAGTACGTCGTCGAGGCGGTCGCGTGAGCGCGCCGCTGGCATCACGAAGAGGCCAAGGAGGGAGGCGCCGCTATGGATGGAGACAACGGAGACATGCGACCCGCGGGCCCCAACGCGGCCGCCCCGCACTTCGTACGTGAGGGCATGCGCCTGGCCCGCGACCTGTGCCGCGACCTCGGGCTGCCCGATCCGCACGCCCCCGGACTCCCCGCGCCCGCGCTCATCGCAGGCCTCGCCGCGACGCGTGGGTGGACCGTGACGGCCCGCGTCGCCACGCCCGCGGAGTGGCGCGGTGTGGAGGAGTTGAACGCCCGGAGGCGCGGCGGCGACGTCAGCACGGGGGAGGTCCGCCCCACCGGCCCCGGCGCCTGGGAGATCGTCGTCATCCCCGGCACCAGCGCCGTCCATCGGGACACCATCACCCTGACCTTACTGGCCTATATCGTCCGGGATGACGTGCCCCCGACCGGCCGCGCGCGCCTCGCCTCGGGCGGGACCACCTACGAGGATGCCGTGGCGCGCGTCTTTGCCCGCGAGGTCGAGCGGATCTTCCTGCGCGTGTCGGGCTGGCCGCGCCGCGTCCTCGACACGCCCCGCGCGCGCCTGGCGTCCGCGTCCTGGCTCCTCCGTCTCGCGCACGGGATACTCCGCCTATCCGGCATCGACGACCCCGACGGCGCACCGGGACAGGCGGGGGAGGAGGCCGGCGATGGCACGCGCACGCGGTGGTGAGGCGGGCGTCATGCGGTGCTCTGGGGGATGGTCCCCCACGCCCTGGCCGCCCGCATCCCTTCTCTTCCAACGAGCCCCGCGCGTGCCCCTTGCGCGGTCTGGGGGCGACCGTGTAGGCTGGGGGGGGAGGGGTTCCTTGCAAAGGTATAACACACTATACTTATTCACTCGCTGGCGCTCGCTCATAAGCGCCGTGTGCCCGCTGCGGCGGGAGGGTCTGCCGCCGTTAGCGCCGCGACGAGAGGGGGGACGGTATGGCTGGTTTTGCGATCCTTCGCTTCGAGAAGGTGAAGACGATGGCGGGCGTGGCCGGCCGCGGTCAGCACAACGAGCGGACGCGCGACACGCCCAACGCGGACCCCGCGCGGGCGCACCTGAACGAGCGGCTGCTTGGCAGCGGTGATGCCTACGCCGACGTGCAGACGCGGCTTAACGCGATGGAGTTTACGCGCAAGATCAGGACGGACGCGATCCGCGCCGTGGAGTACATGGCGACGACGACCCCCGGCCACTTCGCCCCCGACGACCGCGAGACGATCCGGGCGTGGGCCATGCGGACGGTCGAGTGGGCGCAGCGCCGGCATGGTGTCGAGAATGTCGTCGCGGCCCACCTCCACCTTGATGAGACGACGCCGAACCTCCACCTCATGGTCGTGCCCATTACCCCGGATGGGCGCTTGTCGTTCAAGGACTACAGCCGTGGGAAGGCCGCGCTCCGTGACATGCACGACGACTACCAGCGTGCGGTGTCAGACTTTGGCCTGGAGCGTGGCGAGCGCGGATCGAAGCGCACGCACTTGACCATGCAGCAGATGTATGCGCGAACGGAGCAGGCCCGTGACCAGGCGCGGGGCCAGGTGGCCGCACGGGTGGAGATCGACCCCCCCGGCCTCATCGTGCGCGACCCCCAGCGGTACAAGGCCGCGCAGGAGGACAAGGTACGCTCTCAGGTGATCGAGCCGCTGGCCGAGGGTGCGGTACGCGTCCGCCTGGCCGAGGACCGCGCTCGGCGCGCGGAGGCGAGCGTCGCGGCATTGCAAGAGCGCGTCCAGAAGGTTGAGGGGGAGAAGCGCGTGTTGCACGAGGAGTACAAGAAGCTGATCGCCCAGGTCAAAGGGATCGACCTGACCGATGTGATGCGCGCCCTCGGTGGGGAGCGCGACCGCTACGACACGCATCTGTGGCGCGTGAACGGCGAGCACATCAGCATCAATCCCGCGCGCGACGGTGGGCAGGTCTTCTACAACCACGACCGGGAGAAGGGCAGCCGGGGCGCCATCGACCTGGTGATGCAGGTCACGGGCTACGACTTCCGGCAGGCCGTCGCGTACCTGGCCCACGAGGGCGGGCGCGACCTCGCCGTGGCGGCAGCGGCGCAGTTCGGGGCGCACCAGGGCGAGGCCATCGCGTCCCGCGTCGAGCAAGGCAAGGAGCGTGCGCCGCTCACAATGCCCGAGCGGACCGAGGAGCTGTGGCCGCAGGTCCACGCCTATCTCACGCGCGAGCGCGCCATCCCGGTTCCACTGGTGGACCGCCTGCACGCCGAGGGCGCTGTGTACGCCGCCCGCCACGTCGATGAGAAGGGCCGCGCGCACACCAACGCCGTCTTTGTGCGGCAGGATGCCCACGGCGAGGCGGTCGGGGCGAGCTGGCGGGGGGCCGATCCGGGGAGCACGCTTACAGGCCTGGCCACCGGCACGCGCCGCGAGGCCGGGCACTTCTCCTACCGGGTGGGCGAGTCGGCCCCCTACACGGTCCCGCAGTACATCATCACCGAGTCGGCCATCGACGCCATGAGCCGGCACGCGCTCCTCGTGGCCGAGCGCCAGGGGCCGCTCACGGGCGAGTACGTCTTCGTCTCGACCGATGGGCACGGAGCGCTCCCGACGCGGCAGATCGCGGAGGGCCTGGCGATGGGCGCGCTCGTGCGCTGCGCCTTCGACAACGACGCCGACGGCGAGAAGTTATGGGCGAAGGTGCGCGAGGCGTATCCCGACGCCGACACGATCACGCGCGACCCGCCACCGGCCGCCGTCAAGGATTGGAACCAGGCCCTACAGCAGCAGCGCGAGCGCGGCCAGGAGCAGACACCAGAGCGGGTCAGGGCGCGTGAGAGCCGCGCCGATGAGCGACGGTAGCGTTCTGTGTCCCGACGCCTACAGCCCCTCTACGCCCCTGTGAGGCGCTTCTATGACGTGCGCGCAGGGGACGCGGCTGGTTGGAAAAGAGAGCCGCGACACGCGGGCCGATGAGCGGCGGTAAGGCCGCGCTGCCTATGGATAACCATTTGCGCACAAAGACGCCTGTGCAGCTACGAGAACGTGCGCGAGGTAGGACGTTATCGGCCTCACTACAACAAAACCGGGGAAATCCCCGTTAAGCGGCCTATCGAGCACTCGAACTCGGGCTAATTGGGGTCCATAGATCGTTCCGCGACAAGTTTTAGGGCCAAACGTGCCGGCATTCTGGCTCTCGGAGGCCTTTACCAGCCCTGTCCAGAAACCTTCTTGTCGTAGAACCATCATTCTACGACGAGTATTCTACGACGAGTCGACGCTACTGGTAGTTGTTGACCCTCAATGTGACGAAGATGACGCTTGTTAGCGGGGATTATCCCGGCTTAAATGTTGAGACCCCTATACGTCGGGCACCTTTACGTCGAACTCCAGTTAATGGCCCTTCCGTGTAATGAAGTGAGGCCAATAGGCGGTAAGCAGGCTGCGCGACAGCCTGTTATCGCCCGATTTTCACTTCACGAAAGGTGACGCCGCCCTTACTGGGCCATTGACGACGGTGCAAATGGTCGACCCAAAAACCGTGCAAAGAAGCGAACCAAGTGACACGCGGAACCCCTAGACCTTGTGGTGAGGCCGAGGGTGCGACGTCCGCGCGTCGCCGGGGTGCCGCATGGCCTGATAAATGAGCGCCATGACGCCCAGCGCGAGCAGGATGTCGCCGACGCTGTAGACATTGCCCAGCCCACGCGCGATCCGCACCGGGATCACGTCGCTCAAGACGCCCAGTCGCGTCGCGGACGTCGCCAGGTGCGCGTTGTTGAACATATGGCCGTCAGTGATTTCACGGACCGTCCGCGCGCCCCGCACCATCCGCAGCGCCACGGCGCTCACCGGCATATACCCCCCATTGGCGACAATCACCGTCATGTTGAGGACCACGCCAAGGATCGCCACGCGCGCCGCCGGCCCCAGGCGCCAGTTCGCGAGCGCGCCGGCGGCGACGAGGCCAAGGGAGACGACGTAGAGCGCGCCGCCGGCGTGGGCGACCAGCGGCGCGGTCCGCAGCGGCGGGAGGTAGAGCGCGACCTGCACGGCGAGCGCGGCGAGCAGGACGCCCGTGCCGCGCACGCGCAGCAGCAGGGTCACCAGGGCCTGGAGCGAGCCGCCGCGCGCCAGGGCGAGCGGCACGATCAGGACAACAGGGACGAGCAGTAACACGCCGATCTCCTTACCGCGCCGGACGCCGGACGCCGGACGTGGACGCACCCGGCGGTCGATAAGCCGCCTAGAGCCACTTGAAGCCGGCGCCTGCGGCCAGCACCAGACTGGCCAGGGAGGCCCCCGCGAGGATGAGGCGGGGAACGAGCGGGTGGACCCGGCAGGCCAGCGAGCGCGGGATCAGTGTAGCGATCTTCATGGTGGGCTCCTTCACAGCCCTGCGATGTCGGCTCCGGCCGCGCGGCGTCTCCCGCCGCTCGACGACCTGGAGGACGAGGGGCTGTCCGCACTCACTGTACCAACAAAAGCACTCGTGCGTCAAACGTTTCCGTTCCTGCGCGACAGTGATACGGGTGGTGCATCGTCGCCGGCGGCCCACACGCGGCCCTTGCCGGCGTCCTTGGCCGCGTAGGCCGCGGCGTCGGCGGACTGGATCAGCGCCGCGCGCGTCCGCCCATGACGCGGCCACACCGCGACGCCCAGGCTCGTCGTCGTGCCCACGCGCGCGCCGTCACTCTCGACTGTGACGGCCGCGATGGCCGCGCAGGCGCGCGCGGCCACGGCCAGGGCCTCGGCGAGGTCGGCGTCGGGCAGGAGGGCGGCGAACTCGTCGCCCCCGTAGCGTCCGGCGATGTCGGCGGTGCGGATGCTCGCGCGGAGCGCCGCCGCGATGGCCACGAGCGCCGCATCGCCGGCCTGGTGGCCGTGGCCGTTGTTGATGGCGCGGAAGTCGTCGAGGTCGATCATGAGCAGGGCGAAGGACCGGCCGCCGCGCGCGGCGCGGGCGATCTCCTCGTCGAGGCGGTCATGGAAGGCGCGGTGGTTGAGCAAGCCGGTCAGCCCGTCGACGGAGGCCTGGGCCAGGGCACGTTCCGCCCGTTCCTCGGCGGCGAGGGCGCGCGCGGCGGTGCGCAGGGCGGCGTGCATCGCGGCGAGGGGCGGCGCGAACAGGCCGAGCAACAGTGGGTCGAAGCGCCAGGCGACGGCGGCGAGGATGCCGATGGCGGCGGTGGCCAACTCGGGGAGTAGGGCCGGCCACTGCTCGGCGCGCCAGACCGTCCACGGCGCCTGCCGTGTGGCCACGCTGATGACGCCGACGACGAGGGCGCTGTTGAGGGCGTAGTACAGGGCGATGAGCAGGGCGAGGGCAGGGAGCGCGGCGACGACGTGGCCCGGCCGGAGGGACAGGGGCGTGGGGATATGGGCGAGCGCCAGACTGGTCAGGCCGACGGCGAGCGCGGACACGCAGGCGTTGAAGGTGCGTTTGTAGAGGGGGCGGCTTTGGGGCAGTTCGGCCGCGCAGGCAGCGGCGAACGCCATGAACAGGGGCAGCGGCGGCGGGAAGAGCAGGAGCACGGCGACATGGGCAGCCCCGCTGATCGTCTGGCTGGACTCGGCGGTGATCTGGAGCGTGAGGGCCTCGCCGCCGTAGGTGAGCAGGGCGAAGACGAGGACAGCAGGAATGACGCCAGGGCGGGCGAGTGCGACGGGGAGGAGCGGCGCCTGGAGCAGCAGCACGGCCGCGCAGGCGGCATAGGTCGCCCACAGATAGCCGCGCAGCGCGCGGGGTCCGTCCTTCACGGCATCCTCATGTTTCTCCCTCTGCCACGTCGACGCGTGGGCGGGTGAGTGGTTCCCGCCTACTATAGCACCGGCGACCGCACCCGCCTATCCCCCATGTGGGACGACTGTCAAAGACCGGGGGAGCCATCAGTCAAGTGGGACGACTGTCAAAGACCGGGGGAGCCATCAGTCAACAGGCTGGCGCCACGCGGCGATCACAGCCGCGGCCTGGGGCATCTGTCGGCGCCGAAACGGTCACGTTGCGCGCTTTCCGAGCAACGTGACACTATGTGATGTGGCCCATTTTTACACGCATCGTTGTAATGGGCCTGCTTCACATATGGATAACCACTTGCACACTAAGACGCCTGTGCAGCTACGAGAACGCGCGATAGGGTAAGACGCTATCCGTCACAACTCCCCGCTGAACGCCTTGTCGAGGACGGATGGTAGCAGGGCATCGAGTTCGGCGGCAGTCTCAGCCTGCAACTGTGCAAGTGTATCTAGTTTGGTCTTCATACTAACTAAATGGGAGACACTGCGCTCCTGTTCTACTAGACAAGGTAGCGGGAATCGCAACTTGCGTATTCCCCGTAGCGGCACAGTTGGTTGTGCAGAGCCAGTAACGGCCTTAGCAGCTTGCCCGTACACGTTGGATGAGGATAAGGCCCAGGTCAAGTATTCTGGCATAATGCGTTCGCGGTCCGGCTTAATAATGGCGATATGCCGTTGGAAGCAAAACTTTTCGTCGGTCTCCACTAGACAAGGGACGCCATATGATCCGACCGCTGTGTAAAGTACATCGCCTCGCGCAGGCACTCGACTCGGAGCAAGCCCGGAAAAGTAGTCAGGTGACACCCACTTCGAGTTATTTAGATCGACCGAACCACGAATTATGTTGCTAATAAAGATAAAAGGGATGCCGCTGTCAGCTTTAGGCGGGGGCTGGTGGTCGCCGTCAGTCACCGATCTAGCAACCTCTTCGACGAATACTTCTTCGGCCGTAGCTCGAAAGCTTTCCAAGACTTGATCGACACTAGACATTCGCAACTTTGCCGCATCCTGGATGGATTGCCTTCGTAGCCCCCGCGCCTCCTCGATCTTGGCCGCCAGTTCCTCGATCCGCGCCACAGTGCGCCGCTGCTCTTCGAGCGGAGGAAGAGGTACGTCGATGGTTAGGAAGAGCGCGGGCTTGATACGGTTCTTTCCGCTGGTACCGCGCGATAGATCGGCGCACTGACTCCAGAAGGTTGATGTCTTGGTTCGCCAATGGAGCCATCTCGGCAGAACACGACTTGTATCAAGCTCGAACGTTGGGAACTCGCCGGACGCCGCACAACCATCTACAGCTTTGGAGGCGATTGCGGTGGAGCCGTGCCTGACCCATATTTTATTGATGATGAGATCATCCTTCCGCACGAGACTAAGTGTCTGCGCTGCGGTTTGCGATCCATCAATTGTCGCCCGCTCATAGGCACCCTCCCCCCACCACTTGACGCCGATAGTGCGATATGCCGCGCCCGGCTTTACGTCAACCAGTCGTGAGATGGGACATACAATATCCCCCAACGGCGTTATCGGCCAGCGGCCACTCACAGGGTACCCCCTACCAGCACTTGCTTGATCTCGCTCATGATCTCCGCGATGCGCTGCTCCTTGTGCAGTATATCGTCGGCCAGTTGCTCGGGCGGCATGTGTGCCAAGTCTTGCTTGCCGTTGGGGTTCTTGATGTCGAGGTTGCAGCCGTTGGCCAGGATATCAGCGGCCGGCACGCGCCAGGCGCGCTCGTTCTCCGCGCGGTTGCCCCACCACGCCAGGCAGTCGACGAACTCCTCGTATTGGAGCGGCTTAGTCTTGCTGTAAGTGTTGCGTCCCTCCGGTAGCGGCTGCTCGTAGTACCACACCTCCCGCGTCGGCCCCGAGCGGTCGAAGAAGAGCAGGTTGGTCGGGATGCTGGTGTAGGGCGCGAACACGCCGTTCGGCAGGCGCACGATAGTATGCAGGTTGAACTCTCGGAGCAGCGTTTCCTTGACGCGCGCGGCGACGCCCTCCCCGAAGAGCGTGCCGTTGGGCACGACGACACCGGCGCGGCCCGGCGTGGGGTCGCGCCGTAGCTTGCGCATGATGAGTTGCAGGAAGAGCAGCGTCGTTTCGCTCGTTCGCATGTCGGCGGGGAAGTTGCCCTGGATGCCGCGCTCCTCCTCACCACCGAACGGCGGGTTGGTCAGGATCACGTCCACGCGGTCCTTGTCGCCGATCTCGTTGAGCGGGCGACGTAGCGCGTTGCCGTAGTCGATCCGCGGCGACTCCAGCCCGTGCAGCAGCAGGTTCATTTGCCCGAGCAGGTAGGGTAGCGGCTTGGCCTCGCCGCCCAGGATGCTGCCCTCCTGGAGCCTGCGCCGGTCCTCGACCGTTTTACACTGCTTCTCCAGGTGCCGGTAGCCCTCGACCAAGAAGCCGCACGTCCCGGATGTGGGGTCGAGCAAGGTCTCACCGAGTCGGGGATTGACGACCTCGACCATGAAGCGCACGACGGCGCGCGGCGTGTAGAACTCGCCCGAGTCGCCCGCCGCGTCGCGCATCTCGCGCAGCAGCGACTCGTACAGGGCGCCCAACGTATGGATCTCCTCCGACGAGGTGAAGTGGATGCCATTGATCTTGCCGATCACGTCGCGCAGCAGATAACCGTTGATCATGCGGTTGGTCACGCCCCGGAACACGGCGGCGATCACGTCGCGTCGGTCGCCGCCCTCGGCCCCCTGCAAGGAGCGCAGGTAGGCGAAGAGGCCGGGGCCGCGCGCGCCGTCGGGCCGAATCGCCTCGTCATTGTTGACGAAGGCGATGAGCGCGTCGCCCGTGAGGCCGTCATCCGGCGCCGCCCAATCGCGCCAGCGATACGGCTCCTCGATCGCGGGCCGGTACCGCTCGCCCGAGAAGATCGCCTCCTCCTCGTCGAGCTGCTCCTTGTCGTCGAGGAACTTGAGGAACATGATCCAGGTGAGCATTGGCAGGCGGTCGAGGTCGCCGTTGAGCCCCTTGTCCTTGCGCATGATGTCGCGGGCCGACTTGACGATGCTGCCGAGCTGCTGCGTCGTCGTCGCGGTCGGGATCAAGGTTAGCTGATTTTTGCTCGTGCGGGCCACGACTACCTCTATTCGGATGTGTTTAAGCGGCGTACAGCAGGCTTTGTAGTTCGGCGACGGCTTCGCGCAACTGGTCGAAGCCGCCGAAGAGGGCCGCGATCTCGCGCACGTTGCCGTAGTCCGAGAGGGGCGGCACCTTGAGCGCATCCGGCATTATAAACTGCGCCGCGCCATGCGCCGTGTACTTGTCCAGGAGGTCGTCGAGCACGGCCCTGGCCCGCGGCGCGTAGTGGTCGAAGAAGTCGTGCTTGTCCCGGCGTAGCAGCTCGGCGCGCACGCGCCGCGTGCGCAGTGGCGCATTGAAGGCGAGGTGGCAGAGCAGGTCGAACGGGTCGGCGGCGTCCTGCCCGCTGGCCGCCGCCAGCTCGTCGAAGTTGATCCCGCGCTCCTCCAGCGCGGTGATGATCACGGCGCGCTGGTCGGGTACGGCCCAGCGGGCGCGCAGGTCGGCGGCCGACGCGTAGAGGGTGCGGACCTTCTCGCCGGCGTAGTCGGTGAACTGCACGACGCGCAGTTGCTTGCCGTCGGCGTCCAGTTCGTAGACGAGGTGCGCCGCGATCTCGACCAGGCCGCCGTCCACGTAGAACTTGCGCGGCGGGATGTCCCCCGGCTCGGGATCGACGACGACGGGGCCGCCCTCTGCGGGCGCGTCCCCCCCACCCTCGCCCTCCTCGTCCCCCTCGTGACTCTCGACGATGCGCTCGTCGGTCGCCCGGCCCTCCGCGTCCATGCCGCCATCGATCACGACGACCGGCTCGCCGTCGAAGGCCGGGTCGGCGAAGAGATGCGTGGCCGAACCGGTGTAGTCGAGGATGTTGAAGGAGAGCTTGCCGTGGTCCTCGCGCACGCGGGTCCCGCGCCCAATGATCTGCTTGAACTCAACCATCGAGCCGACGACGCGGGCCAGCACGACGTTCGCGCACGTCGGCGCGTCCACGCCGGTCGTGAGCAACTGGCTGGTCGTGAGGATGGTAGGCGTCCGGCTCTCCACTTCCTGGAAGCGGCTCAGGTGCCCGCGCCCGATCTCGCCCTCGTTCGCCGTCACGCGGCACGCATAGTCGGGGTGCCGCCGCACGAGGTCGCTGTTGAGGTTGACGAGCGCCCGGCGCATCTCATCGGCGTGCTCTTGATCGACGCAGAACACGATGGTCTTGGCGAAGCGGTCGGTGCCTTTCATGAAGTCGGTCAGGTGGCGGGCGATGGCCTGCGTGCGGGCGCGCAGGGCTACCACGCGCTCAAAGTCCTTGGTCTGGTACTCGTCGTCGGGGATGGGCCGGCCGTAGCGGTCCAGGTCGCCCTTAGTGGGTCGCCACCCCGCGGCGTCGAGCACGCTCACGACGCGGTGGACGCGGTAGGGGGCAAGGAAGCCGTCGGCGATACCCTGACGCAGGCTGTACTGGTAGAGAGGCTTGCCGAAGTAGACGTAGGTGTTGCGGCTCTCCTCGTTGAGCGGCGTCGCCGTCAGGCCCAGTTGGGCCGCGCCGTGGAAGTGGTCCAGGATCGCGCGCCACCTGCTCTCGTCGCGGGCGCTGCCCCGATGGGCCTCGTCCACGATCACGAGGTCGAAGAAGTCGGGCGCGTAGGCGCGGTAGAGGCCGGGGCGGGACTCGTCCTCGGCCAGCGACTGGTAGGTGGCGAAGTACATCTCGCGGCCCTTGTTGACCACGCCGCCCTCGATCTTCCAGCGGGCGTCGCCAAAAGGCAGGAAGGTCTTGTCCTTGGGGTCGTCCACCAGCACGTTGCGGTCGGCGAGGTACAGGATACGCGGCTTCTGGCGGGTCCCCGATTGGCTCCAGCCCGTGCCCCAGAGCTTCCAGCAGACCTGGAAGGCGACCTCCGTCTTGCCCGTGCCGGTGGCCATCGTGAGCAGCACGCGGCGGTTGCCTTGCACGATGGCCCGCACCGCCCGGTTAATGGCAATCTCCTGGTAGTAGCGCGGTCTTTTCCCCGCGTCGTGGTGCGCGGGCGCGAGCACGCGCGCGGCCTGCTCGTCCGTCAGCCCCTGCGACCGGCGCAAGCGCGCCCACAGCTCTTCGGGCGTGGGGAAGGCGTCGAGCTCGTGCTCCTCCCCCGTCGTGTAGTCGAACTCGACGATGCCATGGCCGTTGGTGGCGTAGGCGAACTGAAGGCCCAGGATCTCGGCGTAGTCTTTGGCCTGTTGGAGGCCGTCGCCCGGTAGCCGATATTCGGCCTTGGCCTCGACCACCGCGATCATCGTATCGCGCGTGTAGCGCAGCAGGTAGTCGGCGCGCTTGGCGGGGCGGCGGCGCACCTTGGAGCCCGCCAGGACGATACGCCCGTCGGTGAACGTCCGTTGCTCGGTGTAGGAGTGCGGGGGCGTGTCCCAGCCCGCGGCGTCGAGCTTGGGCACGACGTACGTGCGACAGGTATCGGCCTCGGTGGTCATGGAGCCTCGTCTCGTGGCCTGATCTGCAATCGGCGCGAACGCAGGTGAGCGCCCATGCGCGGATGCGATAGCGTACCACTAGAGTAACAATAACGCCAGCATCGCGCCACACTATCTTACTCCGGGGAAGCGGGGCGTGCGGGGACGCTCGTATGACCATGGGCGCGTGAGGGCGCATAAAGAGAGGGGGCGGTACATCACCCTACCGCCCCCTCGTGCGCGCCGTGGCGTCCGATCCCGGCCACTACCGATCCACGTCCGGCCCGTCGCCCGTGGGGAGGCCGCCGTACCATCCATCATCGACGGCCGGCTTCTCCCCGGTCGTGTTGCCAGTCCCGTTCACATCGACGGCCGCCGCGCTCGCGTGTTCGTGCTCCGGCTGCGCCGCTTGGGCCTCGCCCGGCGCGGGCGGCGGCAGGATCAGGGGCGGCGGCGGCTCAAGCGCGCCGTCCTGGCGATCCTGCCCGAGCGGCGGTACCCAATACTGGCCCCTGGCCGGCGCGCGGTCCTTCACCTCGTCATCCTCGAAGTATCGGCGCTGCATCAGGCGCACGGGCGAGAGGTTGGGCATTTTGGCGAGCAGTTCGTCCTTGCCGATGTTCTGCACCTCGTCGGGCGTTAGGAGTGGCCGCTTGGTCTCGCTCTGGTTCTGGCCGCCTCGATCGGTGGTGACCTGGAAGCGCCCGCGCTGGACGCTCGCCCCGAGCGTGACCTCTGTCGCCTGCCCCAAGACCGACTCGCTAAACCACTTGGCATCCTCGTCGACCATGTTCGAGAGCCCGATACGAGAAAGGCACGCGCCCTTGATGGCGATAAAGCCCTTCTCACCGTAGGTCTCCATGAGCTGCGCGGTTATCTGCACGACGTAGACGCCGTAGACGCCGGCGCTCCGCAGGAGATTGATAGCGGTCGTAAACTTCGGGACAAAGCCGACATTGCCCCACTCGTCGCCGTAGATGAACACATCGCGCGCCAGCTCGCCGCCCGGCGTTCGGCGCGCGGTGTCCCCCAGGACGCGGAACAGGTCCATGAAGAAGGCGGCCGAGAGCGGCTTTAGCTCCTCGATGTAATCGGGGTCGAGCGCGAGGAACACGGCGACGGGTCGGCCCTCTCCGGTGCCCAGGCGGGTGAGTCTCACCTCGTCGCGGCTCGTGGTCGCCTGCACGCGCTCGTCGCTCATGATAGTGAAGCGCGGCGTGATCTCCGCGAACACCGAGCCGAGCAGCTTATCGTTCGCCTTGAGCGCGGCCATGAAGCTGAACGCCTTCTTGCGTGCCAGGGGCGACGGGCTCTCTTCCAGGGCCGCGATCACGTCTTGCGGCCTTTGCCCGGTCAGGAACTCGTCCAGGTGCGCGAGCGTGACGTCTTGTGCCGGCTGGCCCGTGCGCGTGGCCGCCTCCCGCGCCACCTCCTTGAGGTGGAAAATCCCGGCCATCAAGACTTCCCGCGCCGCCTTGTCCCAAAACGGATCTTTCTCGCTCTTGCCGGTGTTGGCGACCCACGCATCGCACCAGAGCGCCGTGAGCAGCGGCGTCAGGCAGCACGCGAGCGGGTTGTACGCCATGCTCGTGTCCGGCGAGAAGAAGTTCACCACCCACACATCGTAGTGCTTCGCCAGGTGCGTGTACGCCTTCTGCAGCAGCTCCATCTTGAGGTCAGTGATCACGAGGTCGCGCGCCCCGGTCTCGCGGAGCAGGTTGGCGAGGATGAAGCCGCTCGTCTTCCCGCTGCCGATGGGACCGATGATGAGGGTGTTGAGGACCTGCGTGGCACGGTCCATGGCGACGGTCACGCCGTCGCGCATCCCCAGGACGAGCGGTGCCCCCGTATAGGCGGCCTGCTGCATTTCAGCGCGCGTCATCCAGCGCGCCGAGCCGTGCGCGGTACTCGGCTTGAGCGGTCTGGGGCGCGTGTACAGGAACCAGCCGACGCGCCAACCGATGGCGCCGATCGGGACGAACGGCAGCAGGACCTCGACGAGGATGGCCCCGCCGAGGCCGCCGTGCGCCGCCGTGTGCAGCCAGGCGTAGCGTCCGTCGATGTCGCGCGTCCACGCGGCCCAGGAGGGAGCGCCAAACCCCTGCACGCCGTCGATGGCCCATGCGACCGGGTAGGCGAGCCACACGTAGAGGTGGCGGTAGCCGGCCTGCGGCAGGCCCAGGAGCCAGAGCAGGGCGAGCGCCGCGAGGGCGTAGAGCGCCAGCCGAGCGCGCCGGGGCAAGCGAGCGAAACGGGCGCGAAGCCCGGCTCGTTGGAAAAGAATGGAGGGCCGCTGCGCCTTATACATCGCCGTACCCCCCGTCGTCTATGTCCGGGTACCCGGTCGCGGCGTCGATCAGCCCACGCGCCGCTTCCAGATCACCTGCACGTCGGTCGTGTTGCCGTCCGCCGACCGGATTCTGCCGGCTAGCGAGAGCGGGTATACGGCGACGAGTTCCCACCCATCGGCGCCCATGGTGTTCATCGTCCGCTCGTACTCTTTCATTTCGCGCGGCGGTATGACCTCGGTGTGGTACTGCCACGTCCCCCCCGCTGGCGTGCCCGGCCTGTACTGCTGCTGTGTGTTGGCCATCGTCTGTCCCTCCGTCGCGTGGGGCCGGGAGCGCGAGGGGCTGCGCTCCGGCCCGGTCCACTAGCGTCACTTGCAGGGTAGGCGCAAGGTAGCCCGCGTGTCCAGCCCCAGCCGCGTCGAGGTCAGCCAGGCGCAGCCTGTGCGCGAGCAGCGCGTCCATCAGCTCCTCGTGGGCGAAGCCGACCACCACGGCGATTCGGGCCGCCTTACGGTCCTCCGGCGGCAGCGCCTCCCGCGTCTGGCGCCACCGGTGGTAGCGGGCGATGGTCTCATCCCGCGTCCAGCCCGCCCCCTCGGGGCCGGCGAGCAGGCCGGCCGAGCGCGGCTGGCCGTGCCACAGGGCCGTCAGGTCGTCGGCGGCCATGTCTGTGCCCAGGCGCAGGAACGCGCGCGGGGCCGGCAGCCCCACCACCTTGACGCCGCGCCAGAGGCGGCGGCCGTCGCCGCTACCCCAGGTGAGTGCCCCGATGATGGAGCCTCCGCCCGCGACGGTGATGAGGAGCGAGAGCTGGGGGGCGAGCATCGCGGCCACCAGTGTCCCGAGCGCGATCCCGAGCGCGGGCAGCAACATACCGCCCGCGCGCTCCTCATGGCTTTGCATCTCACCCAGGATGCGCGAGAACTCGTACCAGGGCATCCAGGTATGCCACTGGATGCGCGCCCGGAACTTCGGCCGCCTCATCGGGTTTGCCATAGTTGTCCTCCTCGCTGTTCCTGTAGTCATTCAGCCACGCGCCTTCCCGAGGCCGCCCGTGGCCCAACTTTTGGCGGCGCTAATGGCTGTGCCGATGCCCATGTCGGTGACGGACGAGGCGACGGAGCCGATGACAGTCCCGGCCCCCCCGACGAAGCCGCCCACGATCGCGGGCATCTTGTAGAGCAGCAACGTCAGGCCAAGCGCGCCGAGGGCGGCCGAGAAGCCCCCGAACTCGCTCATAGGGCCGCCGGCGGCGAACATGAGCGCGATGAGCTTGAGCGCCACGGCGTAGCCCACCGGCCAGAGCGCGATGCTGATGAAGATGCGCGCCCAGCTCTTGGCGATGGTGTCGAAGTAGGGCGCGACGAACAGGGCCAGGGCGAGCGGGCCGACGATGTAGAGGCCGCCCAGGATGCCCTCCCCGAACATGCGCACCACGACGGAGAGCACCACGATAATCCAGCCCACGATCATCACGAGCACGTCGAGGATGCCCGTAAACGAGAACGCGGTCTGTACGGCGAGGATCGCGCCCCGGATCGCCGTCCAGGCGCTCTCGCCCTGCGCGAGCGGGAAGGTGTTGATCGTGTCCGTGGCCGCGTTGAGCGCGACGAAGCCGAAGCTTGTGAGCTGGGGGTAGCCCAGGATGAGCCCCGTCACCACCACGGCGCGGCGCAGCGGGCTCGTCAGTTGGGTGAAGTCGCCCACGCCCACCTGTTCAAGGTAGCGGGCGAAGACGCCGACGGTGAGGAAGCCGAAGAGGAGGACGCCGGCGAGTTCCTGCAGGGAGTGTTGGAAGCGGCGCAGGCCGTCCCATTGCAGCACGTTGGGGTCCGCGATGTTGGGGTGGTAGGTCAGGTCGTGCGCGAAGGGCTTGACCATCGCCGTCCACTCGTCGCTGACGTTGTGCTCGATGGGCGAGAACAACCCCACCACCAGGTCGTTGAGCCAAGTTCCGATGGTCCCGAAGATGGTCCCGACGAAGCCGCCGAGGTCGGGGCACCAGTTGAGGAGGCCGGTGCAGTAGTGGGTGGCGTTGCCGAGCGGGGCGCCCTGCTGCTGGACGGTGAAGAGCGCAACGGCGCTGGTACGATTGGCCCCGACCGCGCGGATGTTGTGGCCGCCCGGCGTGGCGTCGGCGGGGATCGTCACGTCGAGGCTGGCCGCCCCGCCCTCGTCGGTCTGGTCGGTCGCTAGCACGGCCGTCCCCTTGTCCCAATAGAGGGTGACGGCCGTGTGGGGCGGGAAGTCGGACGCGTCGGCCCTGACCGTCGTGCCGGTGATGCCCGACGTGGCCGAGAGGGTGAGCGCCGGCTTGTGCGTGGCCGTGGGCGACGGGTAGGGGGTGTAGGTCGCCGCCGGCGTGTTGGTCGGGTACGGCGTGGCCGTCGCGACGGGCGTATCGGTCGGCTTCGGGGCGGCGGCTGCGGCGGGCAGTGCCGAGCCGAGCGTGGTCAGCGCGAGCAGCACGCCGAGCGCGAGGGCCACGCCCAGGGCGCGCAGGCGAGAGCGGGAGCGGGAGCGGGGAAGGGTCATCGGGATACCTCCATGGATGGGCGAGGGCCGGCCGCGTGCAGGCCGGGCGCGCTCTTGACGGGGCCGGGCGGCGCGACGGCTTGGCCGAGCCAGAGCGCACCGGCGGCGAGGGCGCAGAGGGCGAGGCGGCGGGGCGGGTGCGGGTCCCGCCGTCCCCAGGCCCAGCAGGCGCTGCCGAGGGCGACCCGCAACGCCCAGAGCAGCAAGGCGAGGAGGACTGCGGCGGGGGCGAGCGGGGCGACGGCGGGCAACTCCCGGCCCAGGAGCGCGCCAAAGAAGGCCGCGCCGACGCACAGGAAAGCCAGGTCGTCGCCCACCCAGCCCCACTTCTGATCGAGCGCGTCGAGCGCGGCGACAAGGGCGGCTGGCCCCAGGGCGAGGAGCGGGAGCAGGTCGGACACGGGTATGGGCATGGAGGTCTCCTCCTGTGCGAGCGGTTAGAGATGCAGGGCGCCGGCGAGGAGCCCGAGGCCCCCCGCCAGCGCGGTCAGGCCCACCAGGACGGTGAGCACGAGCATGAGAGTGGTGCGCGCTATCCTGAGCGCGAGGGCGACGGCGGCGACACCGGCGACGAGCAGCGGGAGGGTGTGCGGCATCGCTACGCCTCCGTGCCGGCGAGGTGCCGGATGGCGGCCGCCACGCCGCCGAGGTGGGCGACGGCGGCGTTTCTCTTGGGCACGTCGGTCCAGGTCTCAGTGGTGAAGGCCCAGTATTCGAGCGGCGGGGCCATGACGCCGACCAAACCGCGCCGGCGCGAGCCGTCCTTGGCCTGCCGGAACAGCATCATCTGCCCCTCGTGCAGGCCGGTCAGGGTGTGCGCCTCCTCGACCGCGCATTGCAGCGTGCGCGCGGCCCACGCCGCCGTGTCCTCGGTCTCGCGCACGTCGGCCAGGCGGAAGACACATTTGAGCGAGGCGGCGTCAAAGATCGGCTTGGTGCCGGGCCTGATGGCCTCGCTGAGCTGCTGGGAGGCGAAGGCGAGGATGAGCCCGATATGGCGCGAGCGTTTGGCCCAGTTGGTCAACTCGGCGCCGGCCTTCATGAACTCGGAGAGGAACCAGCCCTCGTCGATAGCCAGAAACTCGGCGCTGCCCCCGCGCGTGGCGTCGAAGGTGGACTTGGCGCGGTGGGCCATGGCGTCGGTGATGGTGAACAGGGTCAGCGCGTAGAGGCGCGGGGCCAGGCCGTCGAGGTTCCAGCACAGCACATCGGCCCCGATGTCCACCCGCGTCGGGCGGTCCACCAGGGAGGCGTAGCGGCCCTCGCCGCGCTGGGGGTCGTCCGGGTCGGTGACGTACTGCAAGAGCGTGGCGTGCAGCTTCTCCAAGAGTTCCTGCTTGCGCGCGTTCAGGCCCTCCTCCCGCGACAGACGCCCGACATGGGCGACGAGTGCGCGCTCCAGCGGCGCGTCCTCCCGCAGCAGCGGCCGCTCGGCCCCGGCCACGACGCCGCGCTCTTTGTAGACGGCCTGGATGGCGCGGTCGAGCACGCCGCGGATCTCGTCGTCGAGGTCCTGTCCCGGATTGCACAGCATGATCTCGTGGGCGGCGATGAGGAAGTCGACTTTCTTGGCCAGGCGCAGGCCGGCCGGCAGGTCCCACAGGTTGATGATGGGCGGGTCGGCCTGCCCCTCGGCGCCGGGCTCGATGTAGGTCCCGCCGCACAGCTCGACGAAGGGCCGGAAGTGGTCGGCGCGGGCGATTAGGGTCACGCGCTGGCCCCGGTAGCGGGACCATAGGGCACAGCGCAAGAGCCACATCGTCTTGCCCATGCCCTGGGCTCCGGTCACGATCATGACGCTGGTGGAGAGGGTCTGGTGGATCAGGTCGAGCAGGACCAACTCGTGGCCTTTGGAAGTGAAGCCCACCGGGAAGCCGGTCGGCGTGCCGGGGTTGTGGGCCAGGTAGGGCAGGCCGTTGCCGATGACGGCCGTGTGCCACCGCTTGGCCCGGCGCCGCGCCGTGTTCTGGCCCAGGGGCAGTGAGGCTTGCCAGAGGGGCTTCTGATAGCCGCGCCCCTTGCCGGGCTCGATGCCCAGGCGCGTGCCGATGAGCGAGAGGGCGCGGCGGCGGGCCGTGTCCAACTCCTCCAGCGTGCGGGCGTGCAGGGTGAGGACGACGGTGGAGAGGGCCAGGCCCTCCTCGGCGCTGTGCAGTTCCTGCGCTAAAGCCTCGGCCTCGGCCTTGTTGTCCTCGTCGTCGAGCGAGGGCAGCTTCTTCTTCTCGTAGGCGCGACGGACGGAGGTGGCGAACGCCTTGCGCTTGCGCAGGACGCGGCCGCGCTCGCGCAGGTTGTCCAGGCCGCGGAGGTGCCAGGAGAGGCGGGCGTTGCACTCGATGGCGATGAGGTCCCCGAACGTGCCGGGGTTAGTCAGTTCCTTGGAACCCAGGAAGTAGAGCGTGCAGGAGTACATCGCCGGCGTCCCGGTTCCGTCGGCGGCCAGGCCGTGCTCGACGTGGCGGCGACGCTCGCGCCAGTAGGCCGGGGTCAGGGCGGCGGCCAGGTCCCCGCCCTCGGCGGCGCAGGTGGCGGCCAGGCCCTCGGGCGGGGGCGTGCCGGGGTTGGCCGCGCGCCAGAGGAAGGCGAGGGTATCGGCGCGGCGCAGACGGCGCGCGGGCAAGTCGGACGCCTTGAGCTGGGTGAGCGTGTCGTCCACGGCGGCGTCGAGGCCGCGCCGGTCCACGGTCTCGGGACCACGGCGCCGGACCCCCATCTGATCCCTGAACTCCTCAACCAGGCCCGCGATCCCGCCCTTGCGCTCGGGTGCCGGGGCGACGACGGCGTAGCCGGAGAGGTCGGGGACGTGCGTCCGCGCGACCTCCTCCTTGACCCAGGCCAGCGTATCGGCGGCGACGCCAGCCAGCTCCGGGTCGTCGGTCGTGACGAGGGCGCGGAGGCCGGCGATAGCGTCCTCGGGGGCAGTGGGGGTGCTCTCGATCACGGCCTGCAAGGGCTGGGCGTGGGCCAGGCCGTGGACGAGGGCGGCGAACTCGCGGCAGACGCGCTCTTGGTCGTAGGGGCCGAGGGCCGAGAGGTTGAGGAACGCATCGACGCGCACGACGGCTAGGCACGTCCCATCCGCGAAGACAATCGTACCGTCTTGCTCGATAGTGAAGCGGCCGGGTCCAGAGGGTAGCGGGAGGGGCGTGCGCAGGCGAGGCACGCGGCCCGATCGCGCGGCTGTGGCCTCCTCAGTGGCTGTGCGCCGGCGCGCACCATTGTTATGCTCCGTGGTCGGCGTGCCGTCCGGGGAGGGCGGCGACGATGGCCCGGAGCGCGGCGGCGACGCGGGCGCGGCCGGCGCGCGCAGGGCGAACAGGCGCGCTAGCGGCGTGCGCGCGGTCTGGGAAGGGGATGGGGTCAACGGGGGCGCGGGTGTGGGTACCATGGGCGGGCTCCTTGCGGTAGGTGTGGCGACGGAAACCATAGGTCATGTGCTGGCGCACGACGGGCTCGCGGGTCGGGTCGGCGGCGGCGTAGCACAGGACGGCGGCGATCCCCCCGGCGAAGCCGGTCAGGATCACGCGGCCGGCGAGGACGCCGAACGACGCGGAGCCGGGCAGGTAGCCGCTCGCCCACCAGAGGGCGACGGCAAAGAGGACGGCGCCGATGAGGGCGACCGTCTGCGGGATGGTGAGGTTGGCCGGGCCGCGCCAGGGCTGATTGGGCACGCGCGGGCTGCGGCGGTTGCGCTGGGTCTGCATCGACTCCATGGGCGATCTCCCTACAAAAAGGCGGCGGACCTGGCCGTTCACCGCGGCCAACGTCCGCCGCCATGAGCGGCCGGCGTGCTACTGGATTTGCGCGCCGGTCTTGCCCGCGAGGGCAGCAGCGAAGACGCGGATCACGAGCATGAGGATCATGCCGATCCAGGCCCCGCGCGTGATGTCCGCGCCGTGGCGATAGCCGAGGACGCCGGCTGTGGTGCCCATGCCGGTGCCGATGATGCCGAGGCCCACCGCCCCGAGGACGAACTGCAAGCCGTAGGCGTTGATGAGCGTGATGAGCTGGTCCATGTCGTTTCTCTATCCTTGCTGTTGGGCTACTACGCGGGGTGTGCAAGTCAAGTGGTCGTCCCAGTCGTCTTCGGAGAGGAGCGGCAGGCGCTCGCCGGTTTATTCGCGCGTGACCTCGACCTGCCAGGCCGAGGCCGCCGACCACGCACAGCGCACGTCGTCGACGGCATAGCCCGCCGTCGCGGCGATCCGGCCGGCCAGGGCGTGCGCCTGCCCCTCGTCCATCGTGTGTAGTCCCCCTTTCTCGTGTGGTAGCCCGCCCGCGCTTGCGCACGGAGGCCCCGACCTGCTACGGTTACGGGCAGAGACACGCGTCGGTCCTCCACCCGCTAGCGTCTACTATGTGCGTTATGAAAACATAGTAGACGCTTGATCCAGTGTATAGCATGGATGCGGGGGTGTCAATGGATGCGTGTCGTTGACGGCGTGATCGCGGCGCCGCTACTGTGTATCGTGGGCGGGGAGATGCCGCGCAGAGGGAAAGAGCCGGGGGATGAGGGCGGCGGTGCCCTCTTTGCCGAGCGCCTGAACAGCCTCTTCGCCACGCGCGTCAACCCTGCGACCGGCCAGCCCTACTCCTTGCGCGAGGTGAGCGACGGGACCGAGGGCCTCGTGTCGCGGGCCTACCTCTCAACGCTGCGCCGGGGTATCGTGGCCATGCCCGGCCTGCACATCGTTGAGGCGCTGGCCGCCTTCTTTAACGTCCCCACCGGCTACTTCCTCGGCCACGACACGGCCGACGTGCCGGGGGCCGGCACGTCGGCCTCCAAAGATGATGAGGGCGCGACCGACGAGGACGCCGCCGTGCGCCAGGCGCTGGCCGATCCCATGGTCCGGGAGATCGCGCTCAAGGTGAAGGACTTCGGCCCCGAGGAATGGAAGCTCATGATCGGGATGGTCGAGAGCCAGATGGCGCTTCGCCGGCTCGCGGCGGAACGAGCGCGCGCGACGCCCCCGCCCGCCCCATCTCCCCCAGCGTCGCCGCCCCCGCGCGACATTTCGAGTGGACGCCGGCGCCGCAAAACGACGGGCGACACAGGGGGAGACCCCTCCGCGCAGGGGTGAGCGTCGGCCATTCTTTCCCTTGAAAATAGCCTGTCAAACCGTGGCGCTATCGGATTTTCATCATTACATCTGTCCGCCCGGACATGAGGCTTCCAAGTAGTGGGTCCCGCAGCGCGCCGCGACCATCCCGCGTGAAAATGGCCGAGTCGGCAGCGTCAGCGGCGGCTATTTTCAGACGAGGCGGACGTTGCCGGCGACACGTTGGCGGGATGGGTGGACGTGACGCATGCGGCGATGACGCCATCAGCCACCACCCCCGCGCCGGTCTGTGTTTGCCCCTGCCACGCCTTATGGTATAGGAGCTGGCGGCCCCGCGTCGCTGCAACGAGGTTACGTGCCTTTATGTGACGGTATAGGCCACGCCCCTTCTAAATCCAGGCTATTTACTTATTGAGAATTTGACCAATATGTCTTGCTAGATGAGTGTCGCAAACCTCCCCTAATATTTTAATAAATCGCAAGGATTCTTGAAGGTCCTGACGGCTAATATTTAGAGCACTAGCTGTATGAGCAACGGTGTGGCGGCGTTGAAGGATTGAATCTAAGTAATCACTGATAAATGTATCTGCCGTTGCAGCTCCCCAAAGAGAATCGAAGTCGGGCTTGATAATTTGGAAACATTCTTTTATTCCTAATCTTTTAAACATTTCTTTCAGTTTGTCCGCGTTTGGATTACTTCGGACAGCTTCCGTAAAAGAAGGGGAAGACATCACACCTGACACAATTGTTTTCGCCATATCATTGTACGCTATGACCTTAACACCCTTCTTTTTACGGGTAGCAGCAGTAACCAAATACTCCAGATTACTAAAGACTGTAAGGGGCAACAGCATGTTGCACAAGTACCGGACGAGTCCTACGCAGATCACCCGACTGCTCCCGACGCGGATGCCACTATCTCTCAGTGCATCGACGCGTAGGTGTCGCCGCCAGTTGTGTGCAACATGCTGTTGCCCCTTACACAGATTACTAAAGACCATTTCTTCAGGTATATTCTCAATCTTGAATCGGGGTGGCATATGCGTTAGTTCATCAATATGTTCTTCAACCAAATCTTTCAGGTAGTTCTCAAAAGCAGCAACCATGAGGACAGCCGCTCCTCCACGAAGAGCTTCAGCAGCTTTTCTTTTCGGTGGTGGGGCAGGATCAGAATATCTAGATTCAATGCTTAGTAGTGATTCTGGCTGTTTTAATGCGTCTATAAATTCTCGGTATGCTTTCGATTTAGCCACAGCCCCCTCCAATGGTTCTTAGGGACGCCGAAATAGCTGCATATCCCAGACGCCTCCTCTGCGGCAAGAGATGCAGTCGGGTTGCCGCATCAAGCAGCACACTTGCGGGATGGATTAGTATTTCGGCGTCCCTTAGTAAATCAATTATTCCACTACAGACGTGATAATACTCTTTACCATTTCAATACGTAACTTAAAATATACAGAGATGCTTGCCGAGATCGCTTTCTGAAATTCGGAATCTTCGAACAATTGTTTAAACATAGCTAAAATAATGTCTCTCTTGCCTTCTACCTGCTTTGGGTTTATTCCCCTGCAAGCCATCATCTGTGCGTCGAACAATGAGGCAAGGATTTGATTTCGCCATTTACCCGTTTCTGGACTCCAACGCCGAAATGCGTTATCACCCCACACCATCTCGACTGTCGCAAGTGTGTTGAGGAAGTCAGCACTGTCACTTGCCACCATATCGTCTGACAGGTTCTTATTCTCTGCCATGAAAGAATCAAGCCTGTGCACAATACCACCGTTAAAATATCGCCAATAATCTCGAAAAGCGAAGTATCGCAATATTAGCTCAACATCACCCATCTCTTGATAAAGCTTTGAGTCGGCCTTTCTCTTTATTCCCAACATACGATGGAAGTCTCTATTGTCAGACAATTTAAGTAGCATGTTATTCAGTGAGCCTGTGTGAACGCTGTTCCTAATTTCCTGTGCGTTCAACGTAACACCACCTGTATTTAGGCGGCGGAAAACCTCAAACTTCACGTCCTTATCCGATTGCCGCAAGACGATTACTGCCCTAAGAGTCGGTCTAGTGCGGATAACCGATTGCAATCTAGATGGAAGTTCATTAAATTTTTGATCCTCAAGTTCGGCGTATACCTTTAAACCTCTCAATCTCAAGCTGCCGCTCATAAACTCGTGAATTGCTGTAAGACGCTGCTTGCCATCAATAATAGAATACTCGCCGTAATTGTCTTCATTCAAAAACACAGGTGGAACGGGTACGTTAATTAAGAATGACTCAATTAGAGCGGATTTCCGAACGTCGTCCCATCGGTTACGTCTTTGGTAACCAGGAGATAAATCTATATCCTTGTCGTTAATAAGATCGGTAAGAGTAGAAAGGTTGTAATCGACGACACTAGTCACCAATTCCTTCTGCTTTGTTGCCCAAAATTTAAGGAAGTCCTCCCTGGTCTCATCATCAGTGGCATCAATTTCAACATCATCTAACTCTCTAGCCATTTTTTCTCCTTAGGCAAGATTTACCGCGCGACGAACAGACTTTACAGCTGGCCAACGGCTGAGGACCAAGAACAGCCCTGGCGCTATGGTCACCATAGCCATGCTGCCAAGGAGGAACCAATGGCTCGCACCCATAGTAACACGCTTGTGGAGCGGGCGCAATGGATCTAAGCAAATAATTGCACACGTTGAGAATACAGGTCATCAGCCACATGGGCTAGGAGAGCGTCATGTCGCGGCCGACGTTGTATGCGTTAGCTTAGACCTTCGCCTATGCAGTCGCTACTGCGCGGGTAACACTGGAGATGAAATGACAGGTCTCGACGCTGTAGACGGCCGAACATGCCAGTGCGCGGTCCAGCCAAATGTGCCTGCGCGAGGTAAACGGACAGGGCGCGAGTTGTAGACGATGTGCTACGCGTCAAGGATAGTCGCTGGCTACCGGCCGCCGGCCGGTAGCCCCAATTTAGTACATTGGGTAGCTACTATGAAGTTGGCGAAGTGACGCGACACACCTTGGTACAAGCAAGCGAATGCCAGGCCGAGGTTTTACTACTTGGAAAAATAATGGAGGGAGCTCGCCTTTCCCGAGCGCCCCGGAAACGCACATTTCCGCACCTTCCCCCCGACTGACGACTATTCGGCGCATACCCCGCGACGCCGACGAGATCGCCACTTTTAGGCGTGCCGCCACGGCGGCCGCGCAGATCCCCGCCCTGAAATATCTTCGCTTTACAGGGACGTGCGCCGAATAAACATGTACCTATTTTGCCCCTGTTTTAGCCCTTTTACCCTTGATATTTACCCCACAAGGGGTATATAATTAAGGTGTAGGGTAAAGAAAAAGGCGGGTCGCCTCCTCCTGGCAGAGTTTTGGGCGACCCGCCTCCGTAGACCCCCTACAAGGGAGTTCACCTTATGGTAGCACAGGCCCAGGATACCTATACCCCGGTGATCCCCGCGCCAGGCGGGACACCCCGCACACTCACCCCCCAGGAGCGTGGGCGGCTGGGAGGGCAGGCGACGCTCGCCCGGTACGGCACGGAGCACTACAGCCGCATCGGCGCGGTCGGGTTTGCCCGCGCTATCGAAGCGGGCTGGGGCGAATACCTGCTAGAGAAGCTGGCCCCCTCGTACCGCGCCAAGTTCGGGCGCGAGCCGCACTTGGGGCGCAACGCGGCGGGCGACAAGGCCCGCGCCCAAGCGCGCAGGGCGACGCCGACGCTCGGCGTCTGCGCATGGCTCGGCTGCACGGCCCCGGCGACCGAGCGGCACCACATCGACGGCTGGCAGGTCAGCGCGGACACCTGCGGTCTCTGCGCCGCCCATCACGACGAGCTAGAGCGGTCCTATCGGGACGCGCTCCGGCGCCACCGCCCGTTCGCCCGCACGCAGGAGCCGCCCACCAAGCGCACCGTTGCCATCGGCGCCGGTGTCGGACTCGACGACGCGATCCCCTTCTAACACCCCCCACGCGGGCCGGCGCGCTCCCCCCGAGCGCGCCGGCTCCCCCACCGTAGAGGAGATAACACCCATGGGCATGAACCAGATGATTGTGTTGGAGACACGGCAGGACGACCCCCAGGAGGCGGAGGACGCGCCCCAGCCCAGCCCGATGAACACGGCCCCGACGACGCTCTTTGAGGTGATCGACCGGGCCGTGAGCGCGGTGCTCGCCCAATTCGACCGTTGGTGTGACCGTGACGAGCGGGACGGCAAGGACGAGGCCCACTTCGAGGACTACGTGCGCTGGCGTGTCGCCATCGTCGACGACGCGGCGGCCCAGGCGCGCACCCTCATGGTCGCGGACGGCCTGCCCGCCGAGGGGAGCCCCTGGCTCGCTGCCCACGCCCGCGCGTAGCGAGTCGGGCGCGACCGACACCGACAGACCGACGCCGGCCAGGGTGGACGCCCTGGCCGGCTAGCGCATTGAGGAGGAGTGAGCCATGCTGAAACCGAATGGCGTCAGAAGGCGCGGGCAGGTGGCCGGTGTGCGCGAAGGGGCGCGCCTCCCTCCCCCGACGCGGTACGATAGGGGGGACACGACGAAGGGGAGGACGCGCGTGCAAGAGGGCGAGGGCGAAGGAGAGGGGCGAACGCTGTTCACGACCGCCGAGGCGGCCGCGCAGCTCGGGATCAGTCAGGGCACCGTCAAGACGGCCGTGCGCCTGGGGACGTTGCCGGTCGAGCGGGTCAGCCCCCGGTTGAATCTGATTACGGCCGCGTCCATCGCGGCGTACCGACGCGCGCACTTAGGGCGGCAGGGGCGGCCGAAGGGCGCGAAGAACAAGCCGAAGGCCGCACCACCGGCGGATGGACCAGACGCTCCCGAGCGCGGCGCGTGAGCGTGGCCGTGGGGCGAGTTGCGCCAGGCCCGCGCACGTATGACGCTAGGGGAGGGACGGAGGACAACGGACAATGGATGGAAGGTAGGGGACGATGACGCGAAGATTGGTGATGGGCGCCTATAGCTCTCCCCACGGCGCGGGGGAACGGCCGCGCAAGGATCGCCTCGGGGAGCTGCTCGCGCTCGCCGTCGGGCTTCTCGATTTCCACCGCTACCTGGAGGCCGTGGTGCGCGTGGACCCGACGCTCGCGCGCCTGGACACGCCGACGCTGGAGGCGTTCCTGGTGTTCGATCCCGCGCATGTGCGCCTGTGGGAGCTGCTGGACGGGCCGGACAGCGTGGCCCTACGCTTCATCGCCCGTAACCTCCCTGACGCCTATCGCGCGCGGCAGGCCCCGGCGCTCGACGACCACGGGCGACCGCTCTACGAGGTCGCGACCATCCGCGCGCTCCTGGAGGAGTGGGCGCAACGGGCCGAGGAGGACATCGAGGCGTACACCGGCCGGCCGCTCCCGGTGTCGGCGCCGCCGACGCCCAAGGAGGCTGCGGAGGCGCGCGCGTTCACGGAGCGCGCGGAGGTGCAGGCGATGATCGAAGCCGTCGCGGCCGAGGAGCGGGCCGTCATGGTCGACGAGGTCGCGCGGCGCAAAGCGCGCGCCGCCGCGATCGCGCGCGCGGGGTTGACCGACGCTTGACGGTGGGGCCATTGGGGAGCGTTGCCATCGTCCGGCAACCCGCCGACCACGCGCCCCGCGTCTTCTTGGTCGCGCGGGTGCCCCATAGACCCGCCCGCGCCCGACCTGGACACGCGCCGGCCCGCGCTGGTGTACGTTGCCACGAAGGTTGAGGCGGCAGTAGGCGTGGAAGCGGCCATTTTGCCACGAAGGTTGAGGCGGCGTGAACGCTTCGCCACAAAGGTTGAGGCGGCGCGCCGACCAATCGGCGCGCGATTCCTGCGATAACAATAGGTGTGGAGCCCGAGCCCCGCGCCTCTTCCACGCCTGGCGGCGGGCCGGTTCCGCGCCGGTTCCTGTGATAAGAGCCATTCTCTAGGCTTAGCCCGTCGATCCTATCCTCGATGCGCCGCGAACAGGGGCGGTGCGATGCGACACGCTATCCTATTTCGTGTGCCCACTGGCGCGTAGAGGGAGTGACCGCGATGGTGCAGGGTGATCCCCAGCTTGATGCGCTCAATCATGCAGCCCTGGCCCCGTTGGTGCAGCGCGCCCTCGATCGTGAGAGGGCCGAGCCCGTGGACTGGCGTTGGGAGCCCGTCGACTATCATATCTACCTCCCCGAGCGAACGCTCGTGCGTTTCAACGGGACCGCCGTGGTCGACGACGAGGTGGTCCCCTGGTCGATGGTGCTCAAGAGGACGCGACCGCCACAGGTTAACCGCTCTGCGGACGACGGATGGCGACGCGAGGCGCTTGCCTATCGCTCGGGATTGCTCGTGGATCTCCCGCACGGGTTGACGACGCCACGGGTCTTTGACGTGGTGGAGGACGCCGACGGTGCCACCTGGCTGTGGCTCGAGGATGTGGTCGATTGTTTCGGGGGCATGTGGCCGCTGGCCCAGTATGGGCGCACGGCTCGCCATCTCGGGCGATTCAACGGGACCTATCTCGGCGCGCGGCCGTTGCCCACCTTCCCCTGGCTCGCGCCGCGCTGGGCCGATCACCAGGGCGAGCCAGCACGGATACCCGCGGCCCTCCCCGAAATCGCCGACCTCGTCCGCGATGGTCGCGTGCAGCGCGCCTTTCCCCTCTCGATCACCGACTGCGCGACGCGCCTGCTGCGCGATGTGCCCACCTTCATCGCGCTCCTGGACCGCCTACCCCAAACGCTGTGCCATCACGATGCGTCGCAGGCGAACCTGATCGCGCGTCGCCGCGCCGGCGCGGCGATAGAAACGGTGGCCATCGATTGGGAGTCCATCGGCCACGGGACGGTGGGCGCGGACATCGCCACGTTGGTCTTCGGGACGATGCGCCGGGGGACGGTCCCGGCAGAGTGGGCGGCCGACCTCGACCAGGAGGTCTTCGCCGGGTATCTCGCCGGATTGCGGGACGCCGGCTGGCAGGGCGAGCCGGCCGTGGCGCGCTTGGGCTACACGGCGGCGGTGGCGCTGCGCGGGTCCCTCCTGACATGGACCTTGCGGGCGCTGACGGACGATGCGGCGCTCGCGCGGATCGCGAGCGCGGTGCAGGAGCCGGCAGAGCGCGCCGCCCGTCGCTTCGTCCTCATGAGTCTGTACCTACTCGCGTGTGCCGACGAGGCGCGCACGCTGGCGCGGCAGTACGAGCCCACGCCAGGGCCTGTAGGAGAGCATCCGTCTTGGTGAAAAGGGCTACTTTGGCAACGTACAGGATCGGTGAACGGTCTCCGTCGCGATTAATGCGCGCCTCGACGAACCGGCTGCGGAGATGGTATAATGAATGCATTGAAAGTCGGCGGGGATGCGTTCCCCGGCCGGCTTCTTCTTTACTTTAAGTGGTTACGGTAATAACCATTACCGTGACTTGTTTAGGCGTATACTGAAGGTGATCGAACTTCACATTAGCTGTTCCATCTAGCTTGGAGGGAGCGACCCTGAACCAGAGCTTCGCCAAGGGTATGATCGTTTACAATGCTGGGGGCGAGCGAGTCGGCCCGGTCCTTGAGTACGACGAGCAGGGCGGGTACCTTATCGTCCAGCAGGGATGGTTATTCCCCAAAACCCTCTCTATCCCGGTCGGCCAAGTCGCTCGCGCCGTTGCTGACGGTATTCAGGTGCGACTCACGTCGCTCGATCTGCAGAGCGGGACCTATACTATCCCGACAGTTGCCGTGCCCCAATCCAACTCTTCGCCCGCAGCATCGCCCCCGCCACGCCCCGCCGCATCGGTCGAGCCGCTTGACCTTCCTCACGTTGAGGAAGCCCCAGATCAACAAGTCGAGGGGGCTGGCGCCAGCGCCAAAGACGCGCAGACAACGACCGAGCCCTCACAACACTCCGAAAGGGTTAGATTGGAGCGGCGTGTCGTCTTTATTGTTCACGGTCGCGATTGGGGGGCCAGGGAAGCGACTGCTCGTCTGGTCGAGGGACAGGGGCTTGAGGCTGTGATCCTGGCCGAGCAACCCAACGGCGGCCGCACGCTTATAGAGAAGTTTGAGGCGCACGCCACGTTGGCCGTGTTTGCCATCGTGCTGCTAACCCCCGACGACATTGGAGGGTTGAGCAGCGCACCGAACGATGTACAAGCCCGCGCACGGGAGAATGTCATCTTCGAGCTGGGCTACTTTGTTGGTCAGTTAGGACGTGGCAAGGTCTGCTTGGTGAGGAATGGCGAGGTGAACATCTTATCGGATTTACATGGTGTGGCGTATATTCCGCTCGACGAGCACGGCGCATGGAAGGCGCGGGTGCTGCGCGAAATAGAACAGGCGGGAATACCCATTGATATGGACCGTCTACGTTTCTAGCGGGTAGTGGATGATGTCTGAAACGATAACCATGACGACGGCAACGACGGCAATACAAGGTGTCGCTCTCTTCGACGAGCCATACAGGTTGAGGAGCGAGCCGGAATCCCTTATCGACCCAGTGTATGACTATATTGGCAATTTGTCGCCAGCGAGCCAGGAGGCCGTCTGGAAGCGCCTGCGCACCGTCGCCCGCCTCTTCGAGATACCTGATCCGGCGACCTTCCCCTGGCACCACCTGCGCGCCCCCCAGGTCGCGCGCATCCGGCAGCGGCTCATGCAGCCCTACGGCCCCGCGCACAAGCGGGCGGCGCCGGCGACAGTCAACCTGACGCTCGCCGTGTTGCGGGGCATCGCGCGGGAGGCGCGCAACGCCAACGCCATGACGAGTGAGGAGTACCGCCGCATCTGCGAGGTCAAGGCCGACAAGGGCGAGCGCCTGCCGCGCGGCCGCGCCGTGCCCACAGGCGAACTGACCGCGCTGGTGAAGGCGTGCGCCCGCGACACAAGCCCCGCCGGTGTGCGCGACGCGGCGATGCTGGCGGCGCTCTACACCGGGGGCCTGCGCCGCGCCGAGCTGGCGGCGCTCGCGCTCGACGATTACACGGCCGCGCCGCCCACGCTGCGTATCCTGCACGGCAAGAACGACAAGCAGCGCGCGGTCCCGATCCCGGCGAGCGCCGCCGCCGCCCTCGACAGGTGGGTAGAGGTGCGTGGCCGGGAGCCGGGCGCGCTGTTCGTGCCCATCGACCAGGTGGGGCGCATCGCCGACGTGGGCATGAGCGCGCACGCAATCTACAAGATGCTCACCAAGCGCGCGAAGCAGGCCGGCGTCCCGCCGCTGACGCCCCATGACATGCGCCGGACGTTCGTTGGCGATCTGCTCACCGCAGGCAACGACATCAGCGCCGTGCAGCGCATGGCCGGGCACGCGAGCGTGACGACAACGCAACGCTACGACCGCCGCGGCGAGGAGGTCATGCGGCGCGCGGCCGACACGCTCCACTTCCCGACGCCATGAAGGGGGTGAGGCAATGTGACGACGACGGCGCGCTACGACCGCCACGGCGACACCGTGGCGCACACCCTCTCGGGGCAACTCGACTACGTGACGTTGATCGAGCGCTGCCGCGTACAAGCCGTCCTGCCCGCTCGCCCCTGGCTCTATGACTGGCTTGACCGTGCAACACACCTGGTCAGGGCGCGGACCTCGGAACGCACGAGGGAGCCAACCCCGGAACGCTCGTTAAGGCCGATTCCCCGCAGCGGCGCTAACGAGCGCCGTCGGGACCTCCACCCCAGCCCGATTGCGCGCTGGAAGGAATCCTATCCCCTGGACGTGATGCTCGCGCAGTACGGTGTCCATGCACCCCACAGCGGGTCATACCAGTGCCCCATCGCGGGGCACCACGCCGACGGCCGTGACAGCACGCCGAGCCTGTCGGTCAACCTGGAGATGGGCTCCGGCGTCTGGTTCTGTCACACCGGAAACGTCGGAGGCGATAGCCTCAGTCTGGTGCAGCACATGGAAGGGCTACCGTCGCCGAAAGAGGCGCTGGCGTTTGCTAAGGAGCGGTGGTCGCTGCCGGAGGTGGGGCGCGATGAGAGGGCGCGCTAAGGAGAGGTGTCATCACGCGACATAGGGTGGGCCGTCCCGCCACTCGGCCTCTTGCCACCCCTCACACTGTCGTCGCCACTCCGCTTCATAGTCGCGGGCCAGGTGCGCGGCCGCCGCGTGGGCGAGCTTGCTACGGATGGCATAGCCACGAAAGCCGTCATAGACAGACCAAGTGCGCGTCAAGACGTTCTCGTGAACGGTGAAACGCGTGCGCGGCGTCATGGTCCGTCCTCACTACGGGGGCAGTCTCCAGCACGGCCGTACGTCTTTTGTGGGTCGCTATCACTCTACAGCGCGCCGCATGGCCGCGAGCGCGGCGACGAAACCAGCCACGTAGGGGTCGTCGGCGATGCGGTAGCGCGCATCTTTGGCCTTTTTCGCGTCGGTGTACGCGCGCAACTCCCCGGCCTCGACCACCTCCGCAAGAGCGCGTACAGCGGCTTGTATCAATGGCGCGGCCGCAGCGACGTCCGGAGCATAACTGTTATGCCGCTGAGCCTGTCCAGGTTCCTGCCCCTTGCTCACCGAGGCTAGAGGAGCATAACTGTTATGCTCTCCCTTACTGTCAACAGAGGACGCTGGGGTGGCCTTCCGGCGGCCGCCCCCTGTTTTGCGCGGGTTGGTGACGCCGGCGGCCTCGGCGCGCGCCCGCTCGTTTTGCACGTCGGTCCTGGTCACGGCCTCGCCAGCATCCACGCGGGCGCGCAAGGCCGCCTGCGGTTCGGGGGCCGCACGCAAGATGTCGCGCGCCACAGCCGTACCGATTTGCCCGCGCTGCACGGCGTCGGCGATTGGCTGATCGGAGAGCAACAACAGGCGGTCGCGCACGGTCTGCTCGGAGATGTGCAAACGCTTGGACAGGTCGGGAGCCTTGATACCCTCCGCGTCCATCAACTCTTGGAAGGCGCGCGCCTCCTCTAACGGGGCGAGGTCCTGCCGATGGATATTCTCGACGAGCTGCGTCAGGCGCAGTGTCGCGCCCTCTGTATCGCGCACGACGACGGGGAGGCGCGCGAGGCCAACCAGGAGCGCGGCTGCGTAGCGCCGGCCGCCCGCGACGATCATATAGCGCGTGCGCCCATCGTCGAGCGTCCCGGCTTCGCGGACAAGAAGCGGTTGCAGGACGCCGTACGCGGTCAGGGAAGCGGCCAACGCCGCAAGGCTCTCCGCACCGTGGTCTGTGCGCGGCTGGTCGGGATCGGGCGTGATCTGCTCAATGGGAAGGGCGAGTGCCGCTGCCAGCGCCCGCGGCCCATCCGCCTGAGCGGCCGCGTGCACAGGAGCAATAGGGCGCTCTTCCTGGGCGCGGCCGATCGCCGGCGGCGCGAAACGGGCTTTAGGCATGCGCCACCCCCTCCACCTCCAACACACGCGCGCCGAGGGACCGGTACGCGGCCGTGGCGGCTCCTTTCGGCTCCAGCAGGGACACGGGGCGGCGCTGATTGAGCGCGTACTTGATGGACACGCTGACGGGGATCGGCGCGGCTAATGCGTCGCCGTAGGTCTCCTGCAGAAGCGCGAGCGCGGCGCGGTCGTTCCCGTCCTGGCGCATCGCGTTCGGCACGATGATCACGCGGTCGGCAACGCCCAACTCGGAGAGGCGCTCACGCAGCGCCAGCGTGTCAGCCAACGCGTCGAGATCCTGTTGCACCAGCATCGTGGGCAGGACGGCCACGGAGGCCGCGAGCAACGCCGAGTTGAGGGCGAAGCCGAGCAGCGGCGGTGTGTCCAGCACGATGGCGTCGTACGCCGTCGCGGCGCGCAAGAGCCGGCGCAGGCGCAGCGGCCCGGTCGGATCGTCGGTCAACGTGATCGCCGCGGTCTCCACGCCACGATCACCGGGGTAGAGGTCGATGCCTGGGCTCACGGCCCGCGCCAACCCGTCGAGGCCACGGTGGGGCTCCAGGATACGCTGGCCAATCCCATCGCCAGCGGGGATGGCACCGCCCAGCAAGAGGCGCGTCAGGCTCGCTTGGGGGTCGAGATCGACGAGCAGCACATGAAGGCCCTGATCGGCTAGGACGCCGGCCAGGTTGAGGCTCGTCGTCGTCTTCCCGCTACCCCCTTTGCGGCCAGCGATCGCGATGATGCGCGTCATATCCTCTCCTCATCCTCCCTAAACAGTCCTTCCGCTACTGTCCCAGGTCCATAGACCTGATCTGTGCAACGCACGTTGCACAATCGCCCGCCGTCCACACACGGGCCGTCTATCCGCGCCGACCGTCGCTTCATGGCGTGCCACCCTCCTCACCGAGCGTCGCCTCCAACTCTTCAATCGTCGGCAGGCTCCCGCGCAGATCGGTCGGCAACGCCTCCATAAGCTGAAACGACGAGATACCGATCGGCGTCGTGACGTTGCGCAGCGCATACTCGGCCACGACCTTGTCCTTGCTCTTGCACAGGATAATACCGATGCTCGGCTGATCGCCGGGTGTGCGCAGGAGATCGTCCACGGCCGAGAGGTAGAAGTTCATCATGCCGGCGTATGACGGATCAAAGTCGCCCATTTTGAGATCAATGACCGCGTGGCAATGCAACTTGGTGTGGTAAAAGAGCAGGTCGATATAGTAGTCGCGCCCGGACACGTCCAGGCGGTATTGGCTGCCCATGAACGCGAACCCGACGCCCAACTCAAGCAAGAACGACTGGATATGGGCAAGCAACCCCTGCTCAAGGTCGCGCTCGCGCGCCTCCCGGCCCAGCGACAGGAAATCGAAGTTATACGGGTCTTTCAGGACCTGCTGCGCGAGATCCGACTGCACTGCGGGCAGCGTGCGCGCGAAGTTGGTCGAGGCCTGCCCTTGCCGGAGGTAGAGGTGGCTGTCGATGTGATGTGTCAGCATCGCGCGACTCCACCCGTACTCCACCGCCTGGCGGGCGTACCACTCACGCTCCACGGCATCAGGCACTGTGTCGAGCAAGCGCATGACATGGCCCCAGGGCAAATCACGCAGCAGTTGCTGCGCGATTACAGGGTCGGGGTAGGCGCCGGCGAACGTCCGCATGTACTGGAGGGTACGCGGCGAAAAGCCCTTCATGTCGGGGAACGCGCGCCGGAGGTCCGACGAGAGCCGCGCGATGACCTGCGCCCCCCATCCATAGGCGTCCTGGCGCTCCTGGATCGCGCGGCCGATCTGCCAATAGAGGGCGATGACCTCACGATTGACCGACAAAGCGGCCCCGAGCTGAGCCGCGCGGATACGCTCTTTAAGGTCTCCCAACAGCGCCTGATAGCCCTCGGGCGCCACATCCGTGTCACGAGGCATGATGCAGGTCCTCCCCCTGGGTCAGGATGTCACGCACGCGCTCCTCGACGGCCGCCTGCATCTCCGTGCGCGGCCCCACGCCGACAGGGATGAACCCGCGGCCGACATAGCCGCGCCAGTCGTTGTAGCCCGGGCTCACCGCGACGTAGCCCGCGTAGAGATCCGCGCCGTCGGCGGCCGTGATCCGCGCCTCATGGAGATAGGGCGACCGTTCAAGCCAGTGGATCGTGCCGGCTGCCCGCTCGTGCTCGCTCATCGCTCCCCTCACGCCGCCGGCACCCAGCGCGCGACCACCTCATACAGGCGTGCAAGCTCGAACGGCTTGGGCAGTCGATCGTTGACCGGCATGAGCGCCCCCGTCGTGCGCAGGCGGTCTTGCGCCGACATCACCACGATCGGGATGTCGGCCGTCACCGGGTTGTCACGCAGGCGCTGGCTCACCTCCACCCCATTCATCCCTGGCATGTTGATGTCGAGGAGGATGACATCGGGCTGTGTCTCATGCGCCACCCCCAACGCCTCGGCGCCGACCGCGGCCAACACCAGATAGCCGGCGTCTTCCAGCGCGCCCTCCAGGAAGTCGATGATGTCAGGGTCGTCGTCCACCACAAGCACCCGTCCCTTGAGCGGTTCGTTATCCATCCTCCTGCCCTCCATCCGTCACCGTAAGCGGGCAACAGCGCGCAGACCGGCGCTTGCGTCAATCCCACTCCATGACCCGCCGTGCGCGCGGGCGCCACATCCTGGTCACACCCGTACCACATCCCGTAAGAAGGATACCGCCTCCAACCCACGGATGGCAGGCGCGGGCATGTGCGACTGGGACCGCGTGCCGTGTCGCTCACCCCTAAGCCGCTGCGCGCAGGCCCTCGACCAGCATGCCGCTCATGCATAGGGATCTGATCGGTAGCCAGTGTGGCGAAGGTTGTGTGATCATGACGTAGCACTCCTCTCCCCTGTATTCTCCCCTGTATGAGGCGTGCTAGTATACAACTAATCGACCACGCGACCACACCGCACAAAGAGAGCAAAGAGAGGCGCCACTATGGACCCCCCACCGACCATCATACAACGCTTCATCGAGCACACCGTCATGTGGGCGCTCGCGCTCCCGGTGCAAATCCGGCACGACCTTATCGCGTCGGCGCGCGACCAGGCGCGCCTCAATCGGCAGGCCCAACCGGGCGAGCGGCGCGGCGACTACTTCGGCGACCCCAAGGTCTGGGACGAGATCGCCCAGCGCATCGCGGAGGAGGGGCACACGCCAGCCGACTAGTGGCGGGTCATTGGTGGGGCCGGGTGGATCACCGCTGCGCGCCCATAGGCGTCGGCCTGCCCCCACAACAGGTGGAGCGCGCGCTCAATCCAGCGCCGTTCGCTGACACAGGACCGGGGCCTATGATCGCTATAGAGTGCGATCGTGAATTGAACGTTGCCGTATGTTTCGCCGGCGAGCAGCGTACAATGGGTTGGCGTGTCGTAGCCGCGCACCCACTCCGTCGGCGTGACGGTTGTCTGCATCCGTAGGAGGGGCACGACGTTGCCACCATCGCCACGCGCGCTATCAGCACGGGCCTGGAGGTTACGCCGCTCGGCCACGGCCTCCGACGTCCAGACCGCGGCGTCCAGGAACGCGCCGGCCGGCACCAGGCCGACGGGGATGACACCCCAGCGGTACTCCGTGTTGCCAGCGGCATCGCGGATCGTGAGGGAGGTGCGCGGCCAACCGGGGGCCGCGGGTCCGGGCTGGCCGAGTGACGCGGTATGCCACACCGTGGGGGCCGGGTGAATCACCGGCGCGTGATAGCCCAGCGGCAGGCCGGCCGCCAGCGCCGGCGCGACGAGCGTCAGCGCACGGATGAGCGCCCTCTGTCCCATGCCCCGTCCCCCTTGTCGTCTGATGATCGTACACGCGGCGCGCGGTGCGGCGACACCCGCCACTCAGTGAGACGATATAGGGCATCACGCCACGCTGCCATAGCCCGTTCGGCGCGCGCTATGAATCCTAGAACTAACGAGGCTCCGCCTCAGACCGACGAGGCATGGACGGATGGGCAAGGGGAGAACAGGGAGAAGGCCTCTGGTTGCGGGCAGACACGGAGTACGGTATACCGTCTCCAGAGAGGACCGTCAAGCGGTCGAGGTGCCCCGCAGAGCAGGCCACAACCAGAGGACATCATGAGCGTATCACAATCGGTCACCCAGATTCTAGGGGAGCATGTGACGTTGGAAGTGGAGAGCATCGACCGCCTGTATCTCAACGTCTACGTGCCCAAGCTGCAACGGATCGGGGGCGTGGTCGGCTTCTTTCGCGAACTGCGCGGGGCGACGTTCGCCTCCTCGGCACTCATGGAGCCGATCACGACCGCCTTCGTCAAAGCCCTGGAACGCTTCACGCAGACGGAGGGCGTCCCGCTGCTGACCTTTGCGCATGGGCAACGCAAGGAGGAGGTCGCGCAGGAGTACCTGGCGACGTTCCAGGGACACGAGGGCGTGCTCTTCATCGGCAAGGCACAGGAGAAGGCCACGGTGTGGCGGACCGAGCGCCGCTATAACGCCCAGACGGGTCAGCCGTATGCCTGGCTGGTCAAGTCTACCGCGCTGGTGAACCAGTACTACATCTACGCCGTGGACGCGGACTTTGGCCCGTTCTTCCTGAAGTTCTGCTCCTACTTCCCCTACAACGCCAAGCTGTGTCTGAACGGGCATGAGTATCTCAAGCGGCGCCTCACCAACGAAGGGATCGCCTTTGAGGCGTTGGACAACGGCATCCTCTCCTGTGCCAATCCGGCCCGCCTGCAAGAGATCTGCGATGGCTTGGACGCTCCACGCATTGATGCGCTCTTGCGCAAGTGGCTAGCCCGCGTCCCCCATCCCTTCACGCCCGAGGAGCGCGACGCCGGCTTCCGCTACGACATCTCCATCCTGCAAGCCGAGTTCGCCCTCACCCAGGTGCTCGACCGGCCCGTCACGGGGCGCATCCTCTTCGAGGAGATCATCCGTGAGAACCTCGACGTGGGCCGGCCCAGTCAGGTGCAACTCATCTTCGGGCGGCGCGTGACCAAGCAGACCACCGCGCGCTACCGTTTCCGCACCCGCGTCATTACCCAAGGAGTGATCCCGTCGCTCTACGCGGACTACAAGCATAGCCGGATCAAGCAGTATCACAAAGAAGGACGCGCCCTGCGCACCGAGACCACCATCAACGACACGCGTGATTTCGCCATCGGCAAGCGGCTACACAATCTGCCCGCCCTACGGGCAGTCGGCTTTCAGGCCAATCGACGTCTGCTCGACGTCCAACAACTCAGCCACGATTGCCTCCTCGGTGACGACGCCTTCCGGCAGGTGACCCGCCCCCAAGTGGTCGGCGATCAACGCGTGTCCGCCCTGCCGTTCGCCGCCCCCCGCGTGCAGGCGCTCCTGAGCGTCCTGGTCCTCTATTGTCTCCTGCCTAACGGGTTCGCCAATCGCGATCTGCGCGCGCATCTCGCACCGCTCCTGGGCCTTGAGCTCACCCAACTAACTCCGGGCCGGATGACGTACGACCTGCGCCGCCTGCGTCTACATGGGTTGATCGCGCGTATCCCGCACACCCAGCGCTACCGCGTCACGCGGGAGGGACTGCGCACCGCTCTGTTCTTCACGCGCGTCTACGGGCGCATCTTGCGACCAGGGATGGCGCGCATCACTCCCGCCGCAGCCATGAGTGACTCGGCCTTACGCTCCTCCTTCGACCAGGTGGAGGGTGCCATCGACCGCTGGATCGACCAGGCCAAACTCGCCGCGTAAACTTGACTCATTCGCACCATAAGTGATCCCTTTAGGAGTCTAGAGATCCTGTCGTGAGCCGCAATGGGCATCAAAGAGGAGTAACCAGCGCCAAACAGGGCCGAGAAGGCAACAAAGCCTGTCTACACCGCCATTGCGGCTGGTAACCGGTCTCTGGTAGCACCCCATGAAAGCGTGGTCATGCGGCGACCTCCGTGAGGGTAGTTTTGGCGTGCTCCCGTCGCGCGGTGCGTGTCCGGCCGATGTCGTCCTTTTGAGGTGGCGAAGGTAGGGTCTCCGCTGGGAGGACGCGGTAGCGCAACACATCCTCCATGGTCCAGACCTGGTCGGTCAGCCCGGCGGCCATGGCCGGGGTGCGCTCCAGCCACTTTCGTCCTCCCAGGGCAGGGAGGCGCAGGCTCGTGTGGGGCCAGCAAAAGTTGTAGGCCGTGCCGACCAGCCACATCCCGCTGGTCAGCAGGGCCGCGCCGTGGGCCAGGCGTCGGCCGCGCCGGGTTAGGGGCGCCAACGCGG
>JAABUU010001421.1_pt1 | contig 40533 bp, 51 predicted proteins | sample 5559301 | NCBI WGS metagenome assembly JAABUU01 (sample SAMN10711884, study PRJNA513360) | rock metagenome | isolation source: Antarctica rocks | place: Antarctica: Victoria Land, Richard Nunatak white | reverse complement strand
TCAGCTCCAAGACGCTGGTGCAGGATGGCAACCGGGCCTATCTTGAGGCAGCCGCCAATATTGTGACAGACCCTGTGTTGGCAGCACTAGCATGCAACACCTTTCCTAGCATTGCTGGTGATGAGGCAGCTCAACGGGCCTGCACCATAAGGCATGGCTGTGTATTTTAGTGCATGCAGACAGGTATGGCCACGCCCGCACATGAAACATATAACAGGCTTCAACCAGCACACAAAGGATGCACTCAAGCAGTCATGATATGCATGATTTGATACACGCATTTCGTTCGCTTGCGCAACTCATGGCTGAGAGCGAGAGGCCTGCATCAGCTTTGCGGCAAGCTATAACCTGCAAACCATGCAGACAGGTCTGACAAGTCTGCATGTCTACCGCCACCTCATAAGCAGTATAGACATCTTCCACACGGTACCATGATACCAGACCATTGCCTAACACATGACTTACTTTCGGTTTTTTCATGAATGATAGTTGAGCAGCGAAACTTGCGCTGCACAGCCAGGCTGGGGCGGCTGCGCAGGCTGGCTAATGAGCGTCCAACCATTGTCAAGATCTCAAAATGTGATCCGCCCATCCCGCTGCGCGCGGTAACGCAAGGTGGGCATATTTACACATTCGGCATGCCAAGCTACGCTAAGCTACCCTAACAAACGTTTGCGGTTAACCCCTCTCTGCACCTGAGCAGCACCGCTCCATCATTCCTGTTGATTACAAAGTACTCTAGGAGCTCACATCCAGCTGTTGTGGCCCAAGATGTATGCAATCGCGAACCTGCCGGCCAGGGCTGCTGCGCGGGTCAGGGCGATCGAGGCGGGCGCTCCAATGCTGGCTGCCGCAGCAACGGGTCCCCTGCGGTTGCTGGACCTGAGAGACCCCGACACGGCAAGTATGCTCAAGACCATCATCACGCCCGACCTGCTACGACCTGAGGACATAGAGGAGCGCTTTCCGCTGCGCAAAGCGCAGCTCATCTACAATGAGCCTCGCACTCTTGCAGTGCTGGCCACGCTAGTCAGCTGTGTGAGGCGCATCGCGTGGGAGGACCTCCTTGTTGAGCGACAGCTTCACGAGGATGATGGCCTATTAGAGATGGTAATATATACAGTGCAGACACTGTGCCTGCTGCTGGCGGGCCCGTTCTTCATATGCCAGTGCAAGGCCTGCGAGGGCCCCAAGCATCGCAAGGCGATGCGCGAAGCTGCAAAGAGGTGAGCCTGCGCGAACGCGCTCGCTTTCGTCTGCACCTTGGTGTGTGCGCAAGCGCGCACTTGGCAGACTGGCGCCGCCCCTCTTCAAAGCAGCGTGTGTCCTGCGCACAGGTACGCACAGTTCGACGTATACGGCCTGGCCGCAGGCCTAGCCACGTCGTGGGCAGCGCTGGCTAAGAGCAGCCCCGAGCTTCTACACGACTCCTTGGCATATGATGTGCTCCTCACCTGCGCAGGCTTGCTGAAGTGGGTGAGCCTTCTGCCTGTCCTGCTTGCTGTGCCAGGCAGTTCTGCACAGGTTGCGCCACGGTAGGCGCGCGACGCAGGTGGTCTCTGAGTGGTGTCACATCGATGAATCAGACGTGTGGGGCGAGGCTGCTACGTCTGCTTTCTGGACGCAGTACTGCCCGGGCCTCACGGCGCTGCTCCTGTGGCTGACCAGCGCTCCAGTCAACCGGCCGCCCCGCAGATTCGCGTCGGGGGCTGCGGTCGTTGGCCGGTACGAGAGCGCGCTCGCGTTGTCCTCTCGGGTGCGCACCGCTGTGTATCCCAGTCCAGCAGCGCTTGCAGGCAGCACCTGAAGATGTGCGCTGGGCCCGCCGCAGCACTTGTACAGCAGGGCCTGCCTGTACGGAAGGCTGAGCACTGCCGGCAAGGCTCCGCATGCCGCATACCTGACGACCTTCTGCAGCGCTGCCGGGGGCCGCCTCCTGGTCCGCGTCCTAGAGCAGGGCATGCCCATGCGCGGTACGCGTCCGTCGCGGCCCACAGGCCGCGCAGCTCCTGCGTGTCACAGTCATTGCAGTGCCGCATGCAGAAAGCGAGCATGCACCCTAAACCTAGCTCTTGCAGACAGCAGGCCGCGCTCCCGCAGGCGGCCCGCGCGAGGCCGTGTACGCCTGGGAAATGACGCTGACCGGCATCGACCGCGCGCTGGTGGCGCTGGACGCGCTGGACGAGCCGCAAGCAACCCTGCTTGACCCAAAGGCGGAGCGGCGGCTGCACGCCCTGCTGGCCGAGCGAGGTGGCGCCGCTGCTGCTGCGCTGCCTGCAGACGTGGGAGGGCGGTGCGGGCGCCTTCGGCTGGCTGTGGGGTATGGTGCAGCGTGCCTGCAGCGCGGCTGCCCTGCTTCGGTGTTCCTCCGGAGGGCGCCGTGTGCGTGTACTGGGGCTTTGGCTGGTTCTCATGCATGCTGCTCTGGTCTGGAGTCCACTGGTGGGGCTGGGCCGGTGCGGTTCGGGGTGCCCGCAGGCGCGCAGTTGCCGTGCGCGCCAGCCCTGCAGCTGCCATGCACAGATGCTAGGCTATGCCTGGGCGGTCCAAGGGCAGGTCCCAGTACCGGCGCGGTCCCAGGGGCGGCACACCAGCTTGCAAACTGCGCACCGGCTCGGCGTGCTGCAGGCCAGCAGCTCGTCCCCGAGGAGATCGCGTGCGTGTGCAGCACCGCGCTGGGCAGCCTGCTGGCGCGCACGCGCGTGAGCGAGCGCATGCCCGTGGTGAAGATCATTGGCGGCATGCGCTGCCTGTACGCCATGCTGCAGTGGACGCTGCGGCGCATCACAGAGCTGGCGCGCCATGGGCGAACCGCGCGCAAGCAGGCAGCAGCGCCGATGCACGTGGCGCATGCGCTTGCGCTGGCAGCCAACTCTGCGCTGTCGCTCCGCCGGAGCTTCATGCATGGGCCGGTCCCTGCATGCAGCGCAGCAGCCATGTGCCTCCAAGCTAGCCATCATCACAGGCCGGCGCACCTCGTTGCTAGCCGCCATGCCTGTGCAAGGGGGTCACTAGCGCTTACCACTGGGTTGGCTGGCAAGTCATCTGGCAGTCAATGCTCGCGTTGGGTCCCTGCCGCGAGCTGCATCCGATGGCGCGGCTGCCCCGCGCAGAGCGCAGACGAGGCGAGCGCGCCGTCGCGGGCGTCGCTGAACATCACGTTTGAGCACGCGCTGCAGCACACGTGCGGGAGGCTCGCCCGTTGCCACTGGCCCTGGTTGCGGCTGGTGCGACCCCGCACCAGCGTATGCCCAGGGCAGGCGCGCACCCTCTGCGTTCGGCATGGCGCATGGCTTCACGTGGCTCACCAGGATCGCGCTGCATGCCAGGGCCTGTGCACCCTCAGGAGCGCGCTCTGTGCTGTACTGCACTCGTAGAGCATGATGGCGGGGCTGCACGTGCGGCGCTCACCTTGCAGGCTGTTGTTCGTCAGGTGGATGAAGGGGTTTCGCATGACGACGCCGGACGACGCGATGCCCTGCTCCCCCTGGCCCTTGCCGCCATGGAGGCGGCGCTCCGGCGCTTGCCGGACACGCTGGGCTGCGCGGAGATGCGCCGCGAAGGCAAATTCGCCTATCACGTGCGCTCACCGCGGCGCCTCAGTCCCTGCCATCCCATGGCGGCGCGGTGCCTTGCGCACACTGACCGCCGCGCATCCGGTTGCGCTCTGAGCATGCTGGCAGGGCTGGTGTTGCAGGCGCGCCCGGCGCAAACCCTAACCTGCGCTCAGCGGGCTCGCGCGCAGGCGGTGGGGCATGCGGTGGAGGTGCTGCTGTGCCTGGGCGCATGCAAGATTGCCCCGCCGGCTGCAAGGGCGCTGCTCTCGACGCTGGCCAAGCTGTTCGCGATGGCGCATGCGCCCGGCTCCGCCCTCTGCGCAGAGCTGCGGGTGCGCCGCATCGGCGTCCGGCAGCCGCGGCGGCCCAGCACAGCGCGCCGCGTGCATGCAAATAAACCCGTGTGTGTGCGCTTGTGGTGCCTGACGTGGAGGAGCCGGAACGCGTTCAGGACACCCTGCTTGTTCGAGCAGACGGTACCCGAAAGCCTGAAACCTGGGGAAAAGCCTAATATAAGGAGGGCTGCAGGAGGCGCTCGGCGTCGCGTGCATCGGCTGGGCTCCGGACCTGCTGTGTTCGGATGCGGGCCTCCGCGAGGGTGGCTATGCGCTGCCGGCCGCGCTGGTACCATACGCTGCCGCCCTGCTGCTGCCCGTCCTGCTCCTGTCGCCCGAGCGCGTGCGCGCGCTGGAGCTGCCGCGCCACTTGCCGCTCGGCGGCACCACCCGCGTGTCAGATTTCCTATCCGACCTGCTGGTGAGCAGAGATTGTATTCTCTATGCGCTTCTTGCTGGCGTGGGGCGCGGCCTGGCGTGAATGGTCTCCTGTGCGCCGCAGGGCGCCTGCGGCCGGCTCGCAGCGCGCGGCGGCCCCAAGGAGTGCAGGGCGCTCGTGCCGGCATGCGCGGGCCTGGTGCCGTTTGTTGTCGCGGCGCTGCGCAGGCTGGCCGATGGTCCCTGGAACCCGCCACGTGCGCGCCTCCCTCATGTGCTTGATGGAGCAAGGACTGCCGGGTAAGTGCAGGGTGTCACCTTATAATTTCACCTGCAGCTGCAGAGTACTGTGCTGAGCAGCAGGCGCACGCCGCGTGCCTGCGCACTTAAGGAGAAGCAGTCACAGAGTCTGACCGTGGCTCTGCCCCTGCTGCGTAACGGCCCTGAGCGCGTGAACGAGCTGCGCGCGCGTGGACATGCCTGGCGAAAGTGAGAGGCGCCCACGAGGACATCTGCATGCATGGCTGCCCAGCCAGTGCGTGCAGCGAGGCAGCGCGGGGCGCGCCTGCCGCAGGCCGTGGCGCGGCCGGCGGGGGCGATGACGGCAGCGCGTACTGGGCCTGGATGGAGCGGGCGGAGCGCTGGGTCAGGGAGGCGCTGGAGGGCGCCGCCAAGCTGGGCGGCGCGTCGCGCGCGTTGGCCGCGGCGCTCGCGCGCGCCGGCGCGCTGGGCGCGGCCGACCGCCTGGTGCAGAGCTATGTGGACGTGCGCGAGGAGGGCAGCGACAGCGAGGACAGCGAAGCCTTTCTGTGCGAGGTCCACCTTGAAGAGGTGCTGCTCGCCATCGGGCGGCATCTGCCAGAGGTGCGCGCGCCGCAGGCCGCGCCGCGGCGCCCGTGCTCGCTCCGCTCGCTCTGGGTGCGGGCGGCGCGGCCGGGCTGACACGCTGCGGGCGCCGCGCCAGGCCGCCCCGCTGCTGGCGGACCTGGGCGTTGACAACGACGGCTCCAGCGTGCGCCCTGGTTGCCCCGGCAGCAAGACTTTGCATCGCACGTCATGCGACCTGTCTCCGGCACGCACATGCACATGTGGCCATCACCTGCACAGGCTGAGGCTGGATTTGCGGCGGCGAGCGATGCAGCGCATCCGCACGTTGCCTGCACCCTGCATGCACGCGGAGGGCCCCAAGAGCTCCCTTTTTGCTATCTGCACAGGCAAGTGATGAGGAGTCGGAAGCAAGCAATGCGGCGCAGTCGCGACCAACAAGTACAGACAGTCCACGCACCACTGCGGCGGCCATCGCGCGCTTTGAGGCCGAGGTCGCGCCGCGCATCGCGGCGGAGGCTTTGTCGGAGGTCAGCCTGGAGGACCTGCGCCTGCAGTGTCGCGCGCTGCGGCCCGTGGGCTGCTGGTGTATGGAGTGCGCCCGGCTCTCGCCGCTGCTTGCATCCTGAGGGCCCCTGATGCCGGCTGGTGCCCAGCACAGGGTGGGCGCTGTTTGTGGAGCGCGCCTATTGCGCACGCGCAGGTGCCAAAACCTGTCCGGCATATCGGAGGCGGGCCTGCGGCTGCAGCTGTGCTCCGGCTGCAACACCGCGCGCTACTGCTCACGGGCGTGCCAGAGGCTCGCCTGGCGCGCGTGCCACAAGGGCGCGTGCCGGCGCCTGCACGCGCGCGCTTGACAGGCGCGGCCGCTTGGCCATCCCGTGTCACAGGGAAAGGGCGCCAGCTGCTCTGCAGCCAGTGCATGGTTTCTGCCGTACATGGCGCTCTTTGCTCGCCCTCAGCATCTGATTTCATGCCGGCGGGCAGGAGCGCAGCAGCGCGCCCCACACAATGAGCAGAGGGCCGCCTGGTGCGCGTGGAAGGTGTGGGGGGGGGCTCAGTTTGCAGACGCTGGTGCAGGATGGCAGTCGGGCCTCTCGCAGGCAGCGCCCGATTTTGTGACACGACACTGTATTAGCAGCTCTGGCATTACAAGTTTCTGAGGCATTGCTTGCAAATAGGCAGCTCAACTGGCCTGTGACGACTTGAATGTATTTTCAAGGTATGCAGACAAACTTGCCAAGCCTGGACATGAATAGATAGGCTTGAATCAGCAGACAAAGGATTTGCAGGCTAGTCATGGTATGCTACATGCGTCCCCTTCCATTGGCTTGCGCACTTTCGTCAAGCTGCACATATGGCTGAGAGAAAAGGCCTGCATCCGTTTCGCGGCAGGCTATATTCCACAAACGTGCAGACAGATTGGACAATACTGCACCTCTATGGCACGTCTAAACCTCAAGTTACCCTCAGTAACTGGACATCTCAGACACAATGCCACGAGAACCACATCTTTAAGGACTCATGACTCATCTGCATGCTTGCATGATAGTGCGCAGCGCAACTTGCGCTGCACAGCCAGGCTGGGGCCGCTGCGCAGGCTGGCTGATCAGCGCCCATAATTCGTCAACATCTTATGTATGATCCACGCTCGAATAAGAGTCCCGCTGCGCGCGGTAATGCAGATGGGTGTGCATACACACTCGGACATGGCTGCCAAGCTTAGCTGACCCTACTGACCCTAATAACCCTCTCTGACCTCGTACGGTGCCGTTTGCCATCGAGTAAACGAACTCTCCTTCACATCAGACAGTCCTCAGGGAGCTCAGGTCCAGCTGTGGGTAGCCTAAGATGTGCGCACTGGCGAGGCTGCCGGCCAGGGCTGCAGCGCGGGTCAAGGCGCTCGAGGCGGGGGCTCCAATGCTGGCAGCCGCAGCCACGTGCCCCCTGCGCCTGGTGGACCTGAGAGACCCCGACGCAGCAGCTCTGCTGAGGACTATCATCATGCCCGAGCTGCTGCGGCCTGAGGACATAGAGGAGGGCCTGACGCTGCGCACAGCGCGGCTCGTCTACAACGAGCCTCGTTCTCTTGGACTGCTGGCCACGCTAATCAGCTGCACCACGCGCATCGTATGGGAGGACCTGCTTGCTGCGCGAGGTCTTCCCGTATACGAGCGCTTGCTGGAGATGGTGGTATATACATTGCAAACGATGTGCCTCATGCTGGCGTGTCCGTTCTACATATGCAAGTGCTGCGATGGCCCTGGGCGCTGCGTGGCTATTAAGGAAGCTGCCAAGAGGTGAGCCTGCGCTCGCTTTCGTCTGCACTTTGGGGTGTGCGCAAGCGCGCACTTGGTAGACTGGCGCCGCCCCTATAAAAAGCAGCGTGTGCTTCTGCACGCAGGTACGCAAAGTTCGACATATGCGGCCTGGCTGCAGGCCTGGCCACGTCGTGGGCAGCGCTGGCGGCGAGCTGCCCCGAGCTTCTACACGACTCCTTGGCACATGACACGCTCTTCACCTGCGCACGCTTGCTGGACTTCGTGCGCCTTCCGCCTGTGCTGCGTGCTGTTCCAGGCCACTCTGCACAGGCTGCGCCACGGCAGGCTGCGCGCGACGTAGGTGGTCGGTCACTGGTGCGAGGTTGATGAGTCAGACGTGTGGGGCGAGGCTGCTACGTCCGCTTTCTGGACGCAGTACAGCCCGGGCCTCACGACGCTGCTCCTGTGGCTGACCAGCGCTCCAGCCAGCCGGCCGCTCCGCAACTTTGCGTCAGGGGCTGCGGTCGTTGGACAGTGCGACAGCGCGCTCGCGCTGTCCTCGCAGGTGCGCACTGTTGCATATCCCCGTCCGGCAGCGCTTGCAGGCAGCACCTGAAGATGTGCACCTGGTCCGCCGCAGCACCTGCACAGCAGGGTGTGCCTGTACGACACGCTGAGCGATGCCGGCAAGGCCCCGCATGCCGCATACCTGACGGCCTTCTGCAGCGCTGCCGGGGGCGGCCTCCTGGTCCGCGCCATGGAGCAGGGCATGCCCGTGAGCGGTGCGCACCGCCGCAGCCCAGGCGCGGCGCAGCTCCTGCCTGGCGCCGTTGCAGCGCCGCATGCGGAAGGCGAGCAGGTAACCCTAATCCCGACCCTTGCAGACTGCGGGCCGCGCTCCCGCAGGCGGCCCGCGCGAGGCCGTGTACGCCTGGGAGATGGCGCTGAGCGGCATCGACAGCGCGCTGGACGCGCTCAACACGCCGCGCGCGGCGCCGCTCGACCCGGAGGCGGAGCAGCGGCTGCACGCCCTGCTGGCCGAGCGCGTGGCGCCGCTGCTGCTGCGCTGCCTGCAGGCGTGGGAGGGCGGTGCGGGCGCCTCCAGCCCGCTGTGATGTGCCGCTGCGTGGCTGCAGCGCGCCTCCCTGGCTTGATGTTCTTCCGGAGACCGCCGTGCGCGTGCACGGCGTGCTCTGCGCTAGCTTTCGCTGGGTGCATGTGCATGCCGCGCTGGCCTGCAGTCCACTGGTGGGCTGGGCGGGTGCCCTTCGGGGTGCCCGCAGGCGCGCAGTCGTCATGCGCGCCAGCCCTGCTGCTGCCATGCCCAGAAGCTAGGCCTGTGCCGGTGCCTTTCAAGGCCTTTCCAAGGCCAGTGCCGGCGCGGTCCCAGGGGCGGCACACCGGCCTGCAACCTGCGCACGGCCTCGGCGCGCTGCAGGCCAGCAGCGCGTCCCGGAGGAGATCGCATGCGTGTGCAGCACCGCGCTGGGCGGCCTGCTGGCGTGCGAGCGCGTGAGCGAGCGCATGGCTGTGGGGGAGCTCATCGGCAGCATGCGATGCCTGTACACCATGCTGCAGTGGACGCTGCGACGCATCGCGGGGCTGGTGCGCGCACAGGCGCAGCGCGCGCCCGCAGGCAGCAGCGCCGAGCGAGCGCGGCGCACGCGCCTGCGCTGCCAGCCAGCTCTGCGCTGTGCCCCGCCGCAGCTCCTTGCATGTACCGGGCTCTGCGAGCAGCGCAGCAGCCATGTGCCTGCAAGCCAGCCATCATCGCAGGCCGGTGCACCTCCGTGCCAGCTGCCATGCCTGTACAAGGGGGTCAGTAGCGCTGACCGCGAAGATGGTGCTGCTAGGCGCACGCTTCTGCCGCCCAGCGCAGCGCCGGACTGGCTGGCTAGTCGTCTGGCAGTTGGCGCTCGCGCCGGGTCCCTGCGGCCAGCCGCATCCGATGCCGTGGCTGCCCCGCGCAGAGCGTGGACGAGGCGAGCGCGGCCTCGCAGGCGTCGTCAAGCATCACGTTCGAGCACAAGCTGCAGCACACGTGCGGGAAGCTCGCCCGCTGCCACTGGCCCTGGTCGCGGCTGGTGCGCCCCCGCACCAGCGCATGCCCAGTAGGCGCGCGCACCCTCTGCATACGGCATAACTACAAACCTTCATAAGACGTCATGAGGCTCGCCAGGCTACTTCGGACAGCGCTGCATGCCAGGGCCTGCGCAATTCCAGGAGCGCGCTCTGTTTTGATGCTGCACCGGTACAACAAGACTGTGGATCTGCAAGAACGGTGCTCACCTTGCACGCGGTTATTCGTCAGGTGGATGAAGGGGTTTCGCATGACGACGCCAAGCGACGCGATGCCCTGCTGCCCCTCGCCCTGGCCGCCATGGAGGCGGGGCTGCGGCGCTTGCCGGACGCGCTGGGCTGCGCGCAGATGCGCCACGAAGGCAAAGTCGCCTATCACGTGCGCTCACCGCGGCGCCTCAGTCCCTGACATCCCATGGCTGCGCGGCGACTTGCGCGCCCTCGCCACTGCGCATCTGGTTGCACGCGAGCATGCTGGCAGCGCTAGGGTTGCAGGCGCGCCCGTCACAAACCATGACCCTAAGCTCAGCGGGCTCGCGTGCAGGCGGTGGGGCATGCGGTGGAGGTGCTGCTGTGCCTGGGCGCTTGCAAGGTCGCCCCGCCGGCTGCAAGGGCGCTGCTCTCGACGCTGGCCAAGCTGCTCGCGATGGCGCATGCGCCAGGCTCCGCCCTGTGCGCAGAGCTACGGGTGCGCCGCATGAGAGTCCGGCGGTCGCGGTGGCCCGTCGCAGCGCGCCGCGTGCATGCAAACAAAACTGTGTGTGAGAGCTCTTGGTGCCTGACATGGAGGAGCCTGGGCGCTTCCAGGACACCCTGCTTGTGCGTGCGGATGGCACCCGCAAGCCTATATCCTGCAAGAAAACCCGACATAAGGAGGGCGGCAGGAGGCGCTGGGCGTCGCGTGCATCGGCTGGGCTCCGGACCTGCTGTGCTCGGATGCGTGCCTCCGCGAGATTGGCTATGCGCTGCCGGCCGAGCTGGTACCATACGCTGCCGCCCAGCTGCTGCCCGTCCTGCTCCTGCCGCCCGAGCGCGTGCGTGCGCTGGAGCTGCCGCGCCATTTGCCGCTCGGCGGCACCACCCGCGTGTCAGACTTCCTTTCAGACCTGCTGGTGAGCAGAGATTGTATTCTCTATGCGCTTCTTGCTGGCATGGGGCGCGGCCTGGCGTGAACGGTCTCCTGTGCGCCGCAGGGCGCCTGCGGCCAGCTCGCAGCGCGCGATGGCCCCAAGGAGTGCAGGGCGCTCGTGCCAGCGTGCGCGGCCCTGGTGCCGTTTGTTGTCGCGGCGCTGCGCAGGCTGGCCGACCGTCCCTGGATCCCGCCATGTGCGCGGCTCCCTCATGCGTTTGACTGAGCAGGGACTGCTGGGTGACTGGAGGGGGCCGCCTTGTCATGTTACCAACAGCCGCAGACCGCTATGCTGAGCAAGAGGCGCACGCCGCGTGCCTGCGCACCCAAACATAATCATTCGCAGAGTCTGACTGTGGCTCTGCCCCTGCTGCGCGACGGCCCTGAGCATGCAGTCAAGCCACTCGCGCGTGGGCATGCCTGGCGCACATGAGGACGTCTGCATGCACGCGTCCGCACAGCCGGTGCGTGCAGCGAGGCACGCAAGGCTCGCCTGCCGCAGGCCATGGCGCGGCCGGCGGGGGCGATGACGGCAGCGCGTACCAGGCCTGGAAGGAGAAGGCGGAGGGGTGGGTCAGGGAGGCGCTGGAGGGCGCCGCCAAGCTGTGCGGCGTGTCGCGCGCGCTGGCCGCGGCGCTCGCGCGCGCCGGCGCGCTGGGCGCGGCGGACCGCCTCGCGCAGCGCTTCGCGGACGCGCACGGGGAGGGCAGCGGGAGCGAGGCCGGCGAAGTGTTTGTGCGGGAGTGCATGGAGGACGTGCTGCGCGCCGTCGGGCGGCACCTGCCAGAGGTGCGCGCGCCGCGGGCCGCGCTGCAGCACCCCTGCCTCATGCTCGGGTGCGGGCGGCGCTGATTCGCTGCAGGCGCCGCGCCAGGCTGCTCCGCTACTGGCGGACCTGGGCGTCGACGATGGCAGCTCCAGCGTGCGTCCTGGTTGCCCTGGCAGCATGCTTTGCATTGCATGTGATGCACCCCTTCTCTGGCATGCACGTGCCATCATGGCTCATGTTGCCGTCACCTGCGCAGGCGCAGGCCGGAAGTGAGGCAGCAAGCGACGCGGCGCACTCCAAGCAGGAAGCGAGCGAGTCAGATACGAGCCCAGTGGGGTCAAACGACCCCTGTGCATGCCCTCCAATGGTCCTACCGCACGCTGCCTGCACCATGCATACATGCGGCGGGCCCCAAAAGTTCCGTTTTGACATCTGCACAGGCCAGTGACGAGTGGTAGGAAGCGAGCAATGCGGCGCAGTCACGACCAACAAGCACAGACAACCCAGATACCACTACGGCGGCCATCGCGCGCTTTGAGGCCGAGCTCGCGCCGGGCATCGCGGCGGAGGCCCTGTCGGAGGTCAGCCTGGAGGACCTGCGCCTGCAGACGCCCGCGCTGCGCCCCGTGGGCTGCTGGTGTACAGAGTGCGCCCGGCTCCCGCCGCAGCCTGCATCCTGAATAGCAACCACGCTTTTGTGAGCCTGCCTGCGCGCAAGAGTGTATAATGAACATGCCTGTTTTAAGCAACCGTAACAGGCTTGCAGTGTATACATGCAGATAGGAATGACACTGCCTGCCTTTGTTGCGTGGCGTCGAAGACGGTCCCTTCAGCCACGTCTTTCCTGTTTGTGCTAGGAAACGAGACAGCATAAGCTCTGGCGGCGCACTTGGCCAGGCGGGCAGCCAGGCATGCATCCTGCACACAGACAGAGCCTTGGCTGAGGCTCGCGGACATGTGCGGCACGCCTGACCACAGGCAGGGGACTCTGCAAGGCCCTTGCGTTGCGCTGCAAGACCGCACTAGCGCTGGAAGGCTGCCCTGCCATTCTGGAAACGGTGGTTGAGTGAGAACAGTCACCAAGCTGAGCCGTCGCGGTACTCGCACAGCAGCTCACCTAGCCTGCACATGCTTTGCAGGTGCGAGGCGCAGTTGCCACTCCATCGCCTGACCATAGAGTGCTGACACCCTACCCCGCACGTGCCATTGAGGCTGGCATGGAAGGGCGGAGTAGTGCCTGCCATGCTTTGACGTATGCTCCACACAGATGACCCGCGTCGGTTCCGCTGCAGCGTGCCAGTGCCCACAGCGGGGCATCATGCCCTCAAAAGGGCAGATCCTGGCCCACAGCCCTTGAGCACTGCCGCGCGAGCCGCTGCGGCCGCCACCAGCCCTGTCAGCAGCTCGCAGCCGCGTTCACATGCCCTCAGCACGCGGAGCGGCCCGTTCTGTTCCACATACATGCCGGCGCAGGGGCCTCAGGTCCCCCTCCCGCCAACTCTCGGACGGCAACTCAAACTCAACCCGACCGCAGCAGCAGGCCCGTGCGCAGCCCCCCGCCCCTAGTCGCCCGCCTTGAGCGTCTTGGGCAGCTTGATGACCTTGCCGATCGCGATGGTGCGGCCCTCGTCGCGCAGCGTGAAGCGGCCCAGCTGCGGCACCACGTCAAACTGCTCCACGCAGATGGGCTTCTCCATGGTGATGCGCGCAATGATCACTGCCCCGCTCTTCACGTACTTGACCTGCGCGGCCGGGCGGGTTGCTCGGCACCAACGTGCCGCCAGGATGCCGCCGGCATCGGCGTGTGCGCGACGGCTGAAGTGGCAGCCGTCTTTGGGCGGGCCCGCAGGCACTGCGCATGAGGCAGGAGAGAGGATGGCATGCGGAGCCAGCTGCTCATGGCAACAGTGGCAAGCAGGGGGCGGCCGCTGGGCACACGGCTGCCGCGGCGCGAGCCAGCAGCTAAATATGGTGCAAGCATGGTGCCCGGTGGCCGGCTGGGGGCCGCGCCTTCTTGCGCTCGCGCGTCTTCGGGTCGACCTGCGCGAGCAGCTTGGTGATCTCGCACTCCTCCACGAGCGAGTGGATGTGCAGCACGGCCTTGTACCCGGCCGTGAAGATCGCCTTGTGCTCCAGCAGGTCCAGGATCTGCGGCGCACGCAGGGGTTAGGGTAACTTGATTAGGGTTAGAGTAGCTTGGTAAGGGTTAGATCACGGGGGAAAAAACGGCACTACCCCTGTGACTGCGCGCGCGCCTGCAGCTGCGTGTCGAAGTAGGTTACGCAGGGCACCGGCTTGGAGCGCGAGCAGAGCACGAAGCCGCCGGCGACCTCGTCCTCGTCCACGCCCGCCAGGCGCAGGCGCAGGTTCTCGCCGCCGCGCGCCGCGGCCACCTCCACGTCGTCGCGGTACACCGTGGTCACCGTCACGGGCACCCTGCGCGCATGTTCCTGGAGTGTACGGCCCGACCGGACTTCTGACCCCTTGCCTATGGCTTGGATACAGCTTGTTTGTTGCCTCTCCTGTGCTTCGCAAGACAGCTGTGCGATCCTCCCTGTCGCCAGGCGCGGCGCTACACCATATCAGCAGCACGCCAGTCACACATCATTTCCTCGGGCACGGGTCCGCTGGCGCGGGGCGGCCAGCGGGAGCGCGCGGCGCGGGGCGGCCAGCGGAGCGCGCTGCGCGCACTTGTTGGGCATGACGTAGAGGCGGTCGCCCTTGCGCACGATGCCGGCCTCCGACTTGCCCATCACGATGGTGCCCATGTCCTTGTACTTGTCGATGACCGACATGCGGAAGGGCGCGAGCGGGTCGCGCTCCAGCGGCTGGATGCCGTCCAGCGTGCTGAACAGCGTGCCGCCCTGCGCGCGCGTTGGGCGGCATCATAACCCTCCCACTAGGGCCCTGCCCCACGGACCCGCACGCGCGCGCGCTCCGCCCGCGCTAGCGCATGCGCAACAGGGATCGCTCTGCCCGCCACGCGCGCCGCGCGCCGAGGCGAGCCGCTCTCTTACACGTGTAGCGCGTGCTCTTGCATGCTTGCGCAAGCGACACGGTGGCCTCCGGCATCGGCATGCGACCGCCCGCGCCCGCCGCCTCCGCCTGCAACACGGCTGGGGCAGGGCAGACATGCTGGCCTTCTGAGGCCCCTGCCAGCGCTGATCGTGCAGCGCGGCCGGCAGCGGCGGCCCACGCGCAAAGCTCGGCGCAGCGGGGAGGAGCCCGCGGCGCGCCTTATACCAGGGGCAGACGCCGGGCGGCACGGCGTCGCGCAGGTTGTGCCCGAGCAGGCCCGACATGGGCAGGAACACAATGTCCTTCTTGGGGTTGTAGCCGCAGGCCTTCAGGAAGGGCGTCAGGCCGGTGCAGATCTCGTTGTAGCGCTCCTGCGACCACGCGCCGTCCGGGCCCGTGATGGACGGGTCGTCCATCTTGTTCACCTGCGGCGCCGCGCGCGCAGGGGCGCTCGCCGGCTGCTCGCATGCTACGGGCGTCTCGCATGCTCCCAGGCGACTCGGTGCAGATCTGCCTGCCCAGGCGTCCAGGCGCTGTTGGGGCCCATTCATGCCTGTTCCACTGAAGCAAGCGGAGGCCCGAGCAGAATACAACGAAGGCTGCCAGGCACTAGCGCAGATCAAAACGAAGGCTGCCAGACACTAGCACAGGAAGCCCTGCGCTTCGCAGGTTGTCGCACCCGTTCTGACATGCAGCACATGTCCCGCAAGCGCAGCTCAGCCGCTCACAGCCCCCCGTCAGCACGCGGGCGCGCACCGCGACGATGAGCTTGGCCACGCCCAGCGTGCGCGCCAGCTGCGCGTGCTCCCGCGTCTGCCCGCCGCGCTCAAACCCCGTCTCGAACTCGCCCTGCCGGCCAGCAGCACGCCTTCGCGCGCCTCTCTCAGAAGCTGCAGCCCACTATCACACTCGACTCGACTGCTCCCAGCCTCTCGCAGCAGGGCCGCTGGGCGACATGCTGTCCAGCCACAAGCTGCGCCCAGACGACCTCGGGCCCCGGGTCCCGCCCATGCGCATGCGCGCATCGCAGCAGCAGGCGGCGGGGCCCCGGCGCGTGCGCGCGCCTTGCGCGCGGCGATGACCAGCACGCCCACGTCGGCCTGCGCGGCGCCGGCGATCATGTTGGGCACGTAGTTCTTGTGCCCGGGCGCGTCCAGGATGGTGTAGCGCTTCTTGGCGGTGCTGAAGTGCGCGCGGCCGACCTCCACGGTCTTGCCCTTGGCGCGCTCCTCCTCGTTCGTGTCCATGATGTAGGCCATGTACCAGCTCTCGCGGTTCTTGTCCTTGGCCTCCCTGCGCGCGCGCAAGGAGGCCACCCTCGGGGTGTGGGCCTCATCCGCGCGTGCTCTTCCGCAGGGACCACCCCGGGTGCTGGGCCCTGCCGCGCCCTAGCACCTGGGCGATCTGTGCAGCGTGCGGGCCGGGTGGCACGCAGCGCTCTCCGTTGCTTGGGGCTCCCCTGCATGGGGTGCGGCTTGCGTCGCATGCTGCGCAAGCGGCGCACGCGCTGCGGGCAGCGCCTCCGCTCTGCACAGATGAAGCTGGCGCATGCGCTCCATGCCGCACAATCCTTTCTCGCCGCTGCTATCTGCGCAGTGCGCCTCTTCCACGGCACCCACGGCCTGCCGTCACACCCTCTCCAACACTCCACGCAAGAGCATGCTGGCCTTGCGCCATGATGAGTCCAAGCAGTCGCACGCACGCGCTGCTCACTGATCGCCCTGTGAGGAGCCAGTCAGCCAGGAACGAGCCTCGCCGCCCATCATGGCAGGGCTGTGGGTGGGCGCACTTCTCATACTTCTGGATGGTCCGCTCGTCCACGCCGCCGGTGAGGTACAGGATCTGGCCGCCCGTCGTCGACTTGCCCGCATCGACGTGCCCAATGAAGACGATATTCAGGTGTTCCCTGCGCGGCCCCGGCGGCTGTCCAGGGGCTGGCATGCGCCGCCACGTCTGCTGCACTCAGCCACAGCCGACGCAGGAGAAGCAACGCACCCATGTGCTGTGGGGAGAACAGGTGCATACAGAGCCGCACCAGGCTGCCTCTTCAGCTACAGTGCAGCGCACGGAGCAGCAAGCACAGGTAAGAAGCCTGGCTGAAGGCACCCGTGACAGCACGCCGACGCATCAAGGAGAGCGCGCTCGGTGCCGCAACTGTAGGACCCTGCTCCCCCTCTGCTCTGCCGCAGAGCGCAGCACTGCACCAACACGGTCGCGGGCCAGGCGGCGGTCGCTGCAGCAGCGAGCGGCGCCGCCGCCGGGCGCCGCCCAGCTACCGGCGCCAGGGCCAGCGCGCCTGTCGTCCGCCTTCGCCAGCTCCTCATCTATCCGCCGCAGCTCCTCCACGCGCGCCGCGCTGTCGCCCTCGTCCTCCTCCTCCTCGTCCCCGTCGTCGGGCATCGGCTCCGACACAGGCTCCTTCCGCGCGGGCGCGGCCGCCGGCGCCGCGGCGGGCGCCTCGGGCGCGGCCGCGCCCTTCCCGGGCGCGGGCGGCTGCGGCGCCGGCGCCGCCGTGCCGTCCGCCGGCGGCGGCTTTGCCCGCGCGGGCTCCGCATCTGTCATGTGCACGTCGGCTGTCTCGGCAGCCGGCTTGTCCACGCCTGCACGGTGACGGGAGTCTAACAGGGCCGCGCTCAGAGAGAGGTGCAGACGAGCCTGCGCACGGATCAGCCGAAGCAGAAACACACCGCAAGCCTTTCACACTATTGGCATGGTCTCGTGCTGTTGCGCGAGGTTCCTGCATGAAGGCTGTGCATCAACGCCACAGCAGCGCTTTTACACGCCGCGGATATCACCCTCGACGCGTGCACAAAGGTGTACCTGGGGATGCGCTGCTCGCAGCCGCGGCCTGCAGGCTGCGGCGCTCCTCGTCGGACAGCACGAACGCGGGCGGCCGCGGCGGCGCCGCGGGCCCGCCGTACGCGCCCGGCGGCGCGGCGGGCGCGTGCGCTGGCGGGGGCGCCCAGTGGTGCGGCGGCGCCGGCGGGGGCGGCCCGCCCCAGGTCGGCGCGAACGTCGACGCGCCCGGGTTGAAGCTGAACGTGGGCGCGGACGGGTTGAGCCGCAGCATGCCCGGCCGCTGCGGCTGCGGCGCGCCCGCCTGCCCGTCCGTCCCGTCCTCCCAGCTGTCCATCGCCGCCCTGTGCGTGGCCCTGAGTCGCACGCAGGACGGCAGCAGGCTGGCAGGGAGCTGAGCAGAGGAGTGTGGCCTGTGGGATGCCCCTTGGCTTGAGGCACTCTTCAGCAGAAATGAAGGCTGGCAGGCTTCCCCTTGGACAGGGGCTGCTGATGTGCAGGGGCTGGTTTCCTCATTTGCCATGGCTATCCAGGTCCTGCATGCACTGCTTACCATGAGAACACCAATACAAAAGGGCATGCTCAGAGCAGCTGTACAGTCTCAGCCGCAGCGTTGGCATCACGCCGCTCACGGCAACGCAACAGCCGTATTGAACGCACTGCTCACGGCGACGCAGCAGCCGTGTTCAACGCTATGGACTCCGTGGGATGCCCGCTGCAACAAAGCCCTGCCGCAACAAGGCGCACAGCGCAACAGCTGGACATGCAGCCAGCATCCACCGGGAAAGCGCATGCAGCGCGGCGCCGTCGACGAGCTGACGCCCTGCTACACGAGCGCCATCAGTTTGAGCGCAATCTCGCTCCCGCTTCATGGACCAAGCCGGCCAGCAACCAAGCCCGGCAAGCCTGCCTGCCCAGCAGCCTCAGACTGTGTGGGACATGCACAAAACACAACCAAACCCTCCAACACTCTCCGCCCACCGCTGTGACCGCCGCCGCCGCCGCCGCCGCCGCCGCCACCGGCACCGCGCAGCCGCCTGGACCCGCGGCTGCCGGCAAGGCCGGCGCCGGCTCTGCCCATCCGCGCGCCGCGCAGCACGGCCGCCGCAAGCCACGCGCGCGCGTCACTCGGCGCCGCCGCCGCCGCCGCCGCCGCTGCCGCCGCCGTCGGCGGCCGCCTCCAGCTTGGCGCGCTTCCAGCGCTGCGCGGCCTCCAGCAGCTTGAGGTTGGGCGCGGCGCCGGCCTCGTCCGGGAATATGTAGTCATAGTACTCCTCCATGCCGGCGTCGCCGCCGTCCTCGGTCGCAATGGGCCGCTTGCGCTTGATGCGCTTGGGCATGCGCCGCTCGACAGCCGCCGCACCGGCGCCGCCGCCGGCCGCGCCGGCCTCGAACGCGCGCCAGGCCTCCAGCAGCATGACCGCCTCCTCCTTGGCGTCCGGCGTGACTTCGCGCAGCGAGCGGAAGGCGCGCTCGTACACGCTGCGCGCGGCGCGCGCGCGGGCGCGTCTGGCGCGGTCTGATAAGGACGGGAGCCTGGGCTGGATGCGGGCCCACTGGCGCATTAAAGGAGCGCGGCGGGCGCCCTGACCATGCTGCCCAGGCTCCTGCACAGGGAATGAGCGCGTGCACAATGCATACTCTAGCACTGCCGCTGGCACTTTGTGCTAATGTCGATAGATGGCCCTAAGCGGCGGCACAGAGGACCGATGCGCCTGTGCACACCACAAAGCCCTGGCCAGGCCCTAACCAGGGCGCGCGCCTGCGCGCGCGCGCTTCCCGCTGCGCCGGCGCCTCCTCGCCCTCCGCGTCGCCGCGCGCCGCGGCCGCGCCGTTCGCCGCGCCGCCGCCGCCGCCGTTCTCGGCGCTGCCATCGCCGTGTGCGTCCGCAGCGCCGTCGGCGGCGCCTTCGGCCTCCGGCGCGGCGAGCGGCGCGGCCTCGAACGCGGCGTAGCTCATCCAGACCTTGACGTGGCGCGTGCGGTTGAGCAGGCGCTCGTACAGCGCGCGCGTGCGCGCGCGCTCGGCCTCCGAGATCTCAAAGTCGATGTACGCCTGGCGCGCGCGGCGCGGCGCGTGAGGCCCAGCAGAGGCTCGTGGGCGCATGGTTCTCGCATGCGCTGCCCTGCCCGATGCAGGCCATAGCAGGGCACGCCGACCTACAGCGCCAGACAGCGCACAGCCTTTCGAGTCGTGTACTTTGTGTCATTCTGGTGCATGTGTGATGCGGACACTGTGCTGGCACACAAGTGATGCGTCACAGCCCAGCGGTCGCGGACGCAAGCGAGCAGATTAAGGGCGCGCCTTCCACAGCACCTCCGGCATGTCCAGCACCGGCTGCGCGATGGCCAGCTCGTAGATCGCCCGCGCGCGGTCCTGCGGCGCAGCGGCGTGATGAGCGGCGTGATGCGCATGGCACTCTTGGCCAGTGCCCACATCCCATCTGACATCCTCATGAACGCGCTGCCGCGCTGCACTTCATGCGCATGCACGGGCACTCTGCGACAGTGCTGCACATAGGCAGCGCGCTAACCCTAACCCTAGGCATGCTCGGGCGGCCGCGCCTTCTCGTTCAGGTCGCGCTCCAGCTCGGCGAACTTGCACCAGGCGGCGCAGGTCTCGGGCGCCCACTCCAGAAACTTCTGGTAAAGCTTGCGCACGCGCTCGATCGCGCCCAGCTGCAGCTCCAGCTCAATGTACGCCTTGAACAGCTTGGCCTGGACATCATTGGGGTAGATTAGGGTTAGGGTAGGGTTCAAGGCGCAGCCCCGGCCGTCGCGGCCCGTCAGGCAGCTCCAGTATGCCCTGCCTCGAGCGCCCCCTTCTGACAGCACATAAGTTATAGGGACGGCGGCGGTGCCGATGTGTTGGACAGGTCACTGACGTGCGCGCAGCCACGGGGGAGCGGGACGCCCATGAGCGTGGGAAGCTGACACCCATGCAGCAGGCTCTGTGAGCAGAGCTCAGCAGCAGAGCCCCGTGCTACACCAGTTCATACTGCCACCTGTATGCTATGCTGCATCCCCGTACTGACAGCAATTATTGCCCGCCGGCTTCAGGCCGATTCCCGCGTGGCGCCTGTGCCTCTGTGCGCACCTTTGGCGCCATGCCGATGGCCATGCCCAGGATCTTCCGCGCTGCGTCCAGCCGCAGCTGCCGCACTTCAAAGTGCGCCGCCAGCACCCACATCTGCGCCACAGCAGCCCGCGCTCATTGAATCACAGACACGCCTGCATGCTTCGGCCACATGCAAGCATGCAAGTACACGCTGTGGCGAGCCGTGACAAGCAAACTCGCACGAGGACAAAGAGTCACACACACGCTTGTATTACAGAGCCGTACATAGCTTTTGGAATGCCTAGCAAAGATTTTCCTTACACACAGCTTCGCAGCGCACCGCGGCCTGCCAGCGCAGGCGCTCACACATGCGCAGCTTCTGCATTGCCCATACGCTGGCCAGGCTGCAGCAGCAGGTCGCGCGCCTCACGCGCCAGCACAGCGGGAACAGCAACATGCAGCCCGCACAGGGGCAGGCGCGCGCGCCTTGGCGAACGTGAAGGCGCCGTGCGGGATGACCTTCAGGCAGGCGCGGTAGACCTCGCGCGCGCGCCCGGCGTCGCCGGCCTCCAGCTCCTCCCACAGCGCGTAGTTGAGCCAGAGGTAGATGTAGCGCTGCCAGTAGCGCTTGGCCGGCGCGGGCGGCACATTGGCCACCGCGCGCTCATACACCTCGCGCACCTGCCGCGCGCGCACGTCAACCCTCGGCTGACGCTCTCTTGCCAGTACGGATTACCAGTCCATTGGTTCTTGATGTCTACTCCTATTACGATACATTTTTATTCACGCGTCTAATGTGGGGGCAGGACAGCGTGGGCCGGCACAGTGCAGCAAGCAGTGGCCAACAACATTGCTCCGGCGTAGCATATTTGCGCATGTGTGTCATTCCACACATAAGGCGATGTGCTTTGGCATCCGACTGACCTTTTGAGGCGCATGCATCATTTATCATCTAGGAGTCAGGTAGAACACCAGTCAGCCATGTCCTGATGCACAGGCCCATTGGCGGCCTAGCTCGACCCCAGGCGCGCCTTGTCCGGGTCGCCCGCGGCCTCCTCCAGGCGCACGTAGTCGAACCAGGCGTCATAGTTCATGGGGCTGCGCCGCACCTCCGCCTCGTACTGGAACCGCCGCTCGCTCACCACCACATCCTGCGCCGCGCCCGGGCCCAAGCATCGCGGGCTTGCTTGCAGGCACCAGCCGGCGCCTGCTGCCAGCGGCCAGGCGGGTGCACGCTTCTGGGAGCGCCTGGGCTGCCCTGGCCTGACATGCGCAGCCCCAGCTCACGCCCGGGAGCACCTCTCCTGCACGGGCGCTGGACGCGTGGCTCCTACTGCTTGAGGACCTCTTCCAGACAAATCTGTCGTTGTCAGCAGGCAACTTCACAATTAAATGTTTTCGGGGGCCGGCCACTCCCTCCGCGCAAAAGGCCACACTCTGTCCGCCGCTGGACGCTCTGTCGCAGCAGCGTCGCGCAGCCGAGCACCCCCAGCCCGTCCCGACTCCCGCCCTCCCCAGGTCAAGCGCGCACCTCAATGCCCTCCCGGTCGCCGTGCTGCTTCTCAAACGCCACAAAGCGCTTGTACACCGCATCCGCCTGCCGAACCACGCATGCGTGTGAGAGCGCCGGGGTTTTGAATTAGGAGGGGATCAGGGCCAGAATCAGCTCCAAAAGTTGCCGCGACAAAGTGCGCCGCAGCAATGGCTCCCCAAGCACGCGCAGGAGCCTCGCTCAGAACGCACGCGGCGGTGCGCAGCGGTGTCCCTCATGTCAGATTTGGGCGCCTTGAATGCAGTGCTGCCCATGGGTTGAACTTCACGCTACTGACAATGCGCCGGTGGCAGCGGGGGCCGCCGCGCCTGCACGCGCGGGATGTGGTCGAGCGCGTAGCGGTAGATCGCACGCGCGCGGTCCACCTCCTTCACCTTCTCCTCAAACTCCGCAAACTTGATGAACAGCTCCTCCTGCGCAGCCAGCACCGGCACGTGTGACCCAGGCTGTGGGGCGGCACCAGCATGCGGCGTCCGAACCATGCCCTAGAGTTTTGAGCAGAACCCGCAGCACCCGTGCGTCCTGCCGCGTCACAGCGGAGAGGCATGCCGCATATGCCAGGCATGCCTCCACAGGCATAGTGTTGTAGACGCAGAGAGAGCACTGGAACATTGGCCAACCCGTTTCATGCCAGTAATTTGGGAACCCGATTGTGAAAACGTCAGGAGACGGGGCCGAGGGCCGCGCGCCGTGTTGGCGTCGTCGCCCATCTCCTCCACCGCGTGCTCGTAGCAGCCGCGCGCGCGCGACACCTCGCCGTTGCGCATCTCGAACTTGGCGTAGCGCACCCAGGCCTTGACCGTCGGCAGGCAGCGCACGTAGCGCTCGAAGATGGTGCGCGCGCGCTCCACCTCGTTGTACCGCAGCTCCATCTGCGGGTCGCACAGCCCTCCATAGGCGCTCCTTCCATCACTCCTTCATGTCTTGATTTTGGACGCGCAGAGCGGGTTAGTTCGCAGAGCGTGTGGAGTGTGGTGCGGGCGCCTGCAGCAACGGCTTTTGTGCAGCAGCTCGACGGCGCGTCCGAGCTGCGAAGCGATGGGCCGGCGCGCGCCTTGATGTACGCCATCCAGCCGTGGTGGTCGGGCTCAAAGGCCATCCAGCGCTCGAAGATCTGGCGCGCGCCCGGCACGTTGCCCAGCATCTCCTCCATGTGGATGTACTTGTACCTGGAGGCGCGCCCGCACGTGCGTCAGGCGCGCCCCCTGGCCCGCTCACCGAGCCCGCTCACCCTCCGCCATGGCACCTCGTCACTCCCTGCGCGCGGTCCGTCGTTCCTTGTTCCTACGAGCACCAGTCGGTCGTTCCTCGCTCCTACACGAGCACCCCCGGCATCAGCGCCTGCATTGTGCGCTCCCACCCCAGCCTGCGAGACCGCCCGCCTGTTTCAGGAGCAGGCGCGCCATATGAGCGCCGCCGCACGCATGCAACCTGCGTGGGAGGATTCTGCACGCGCAGGTTTGGTGGCAGACGGCGGGCGCCCATGCGCGCGCCACTCATGCCAGGCCCGCCGGGGGCGCGCGCCAGAGCTGGTCCACGCGCGGCAGCAGCGACACGGCGCGGTCCCACACGTTGCGCGCGTGGTTGATGAAGCGGTGCCGCATCTCCATCTCCGCATACTTGAGCCACACGCTGGCGTTGGTGTACGTTACGTCCAGCGTGCGCTCCCAGACGCTCCGCGCGCGCCGGAAGTCCTTCTGCCCCTCCTCCCATATCGCGTACTGCGCGGCGCGGGCATAGGGTGGGGCAGGCAGCCTCCGCCACAGCTCATGCGACGGGCGGCGCGCGAGCGCTCTGGGTGAGCACGCTCGGAGAGCCGACAGCCTTCGCGGGTGCCGCCAGAGCCGCGCGCGGAGCGCTGCTGCGAGTCTGGCGCGCGAGCGTGGTGAGCGCAAGCTTGGCATAGCCTGCAACGTGTCTTGCCTCGCGCACTGAGCTCCAGCAGGGGCCTCCGCACTCTTACAGCTTACACAGCCGCACCCGCGTGCAACACGCAGGCAAGTGGAAAGTGAGATCAGGCCTTGCCGTTTCAGGCGGCACTTGACATCGGACAGGTGCCAGCCCAGTGCCCCATACAGCTTGACCACATTCAATGTGGAGAACAGCGCATGGTGCAGCCGCTGCGCACCGCTGGGGAGCTACTCACGTTTTTCCTAGATGAACTGTTCCTAGCGCAGCGGTCTCGGGACCATGCGCTGTTCCACACTTTGAACGTGGTCAAGGTGTATGGGGCACTGGGCTGGCACCTGTCCAGTGAACAAGTGCCGTCTGTGGCCCGCACAAGCGCCCACGGTGGCAGTCCACGGGCTCCACACAGCACCCTTGGTGCCCGGCTGCGCACCTTTATCCAGACCGACTGGTTCCAGCGCACGCGGCGCACGAGGTCCTCAAACTCCTTGCGCTTGCGCAGGCGGTAGGTGTCGAGCTCGGCCTGGTCGGTGATCTTCTGCTTCGGCGGCTTGAAGTCCTGCTCCTGCAGCTCCTTGGCCTCGCGCAGAATCTGCTCCGCAGTAATCTGCCGCGCGCGCCACGCTCCGGCGGGTCAGCGTGCGCCCGGCCAGCCACTCGTCTGCAAACGGTGCCGCAGTCGCGCACATGCACCAAACGCACTGCAAGTGCCTGCTCAGGGACTGCGTAGCACTTCTCGCAAGCAGTCGCCACTCAGCAAGCCGCCCGGGACGGCACTGATGCAGGCGTGCAGCGTCCAGCGCAGGCGAGGGGGCTGCGAACCAGCTGAAAGCTTGAAAGCACGCACCTGCTGCGCTGCCGGCTGCTTGTTCTTGACTTTGGTGGCCCGCGGCAGGCGGATTTCGGTGTCCCGCTTGGTGGTTCCGCCTATGCCGCTCATGGTGCCCGGCAGCACCAGGCGGCCCGGGTGCGCCCGGCCTAGGCAAGGTGCGCAGTCCCCGCGCCAATAGCTCTGTGCCGGCAAATGCCGGTCAGGCACAATTGTGCGTGTCTGTGTCGTCACCTTCAGTGCAAGTGGCACACGGGGGGAACACCGGCACCTTTGCAAGGTCATCCACACCTCCCTGCCTTCTCTGAGAGTCTCAGAACCTGTTTAGACCCTCGCTACAAACTGTGTACAGGACAGGAGTGCTGTTTGCTCATCGATATGTCCGCCTATCACAGCCGCTGTGCTGTGACTGCGTCACTACTATGTAAGTTGTGTCTACGCACAGATCTTGTTGCCCATTAGAGTGGTTGGCGGGCTTTTGCTTATGCTACCGCAGGCTATTTTGCCTTTAAAAGAGTATATTGCTTCACAAGTGCACTGCACCGGCACTTCTGCTGGCTGAGGACTGGAGAGTTTGGTGCCGCGTGGCGATGACTGAAGTGGCAGAGCCACGCACGAAGCAGGCCTAAGTGGTGCAGGACTGCATGCTGTGAAGCGCGGCTTGCTTCGAAGCACCTGTAGTCATGTCGCCGGCACTGGCTGCTCAGGCACTGTCAGCTCACTGCTCACGCAGCACTACTGGTGCTGCCTGTGTTGGAGCTCGGCTTGCCCCTCGTCTCGCTCGCCAGCCCCGCGCACGAACAAACTCAAGTGTACGTACTGCCCGAAGTGCTGCACCTCTGCCGGCTGCGTCGCTGCGCCTGGCATACATTGCAGCGGACGCTGCCACAACTGAGCAGGTGCCCCTTCACATCTGCACACGTGCTTCACTCGCCCACAGGCACACGACAGACTGTCCGCCAGGCGGTCGCAGACACGCGTGTAACTGTCCACTGCCTGCACCAGGCCTTGAGCTGAGCTTGCCTCGCTTCGTCCCGCAGGCGTGGCCTGACTGGCTCGTCACTGTAGCAGTGGTCGCACTGGCAGCGGCCGCCGCATGCTGGGCCGAAAGGCCGCGCGGTTGGGCTGACGGGAGCTTGCTAGAGGTGTGCGCATGGCCGCTGGCCAGCTTGAGCTTGCAGCCGCATGAGGACTGCCTGCATGCATGCCACAATGCCTTCCGCTCCCAAAGCCTGCACATGCATGCACCTTAAGCAGAAGGCCCCCATGGCTTGCTTGTCTACTCTGGCACGCTTGCCTTGCTGAAACATATCCTGTAAACCCCGCTGAAGTCTGCACATCTACCAATACCACAACACGCGACAAAACAAGCCTGTACTGCGTCTGCGCCTGCTCGGACAGGTACGAGCATCGTCAGTGCCCGGCGCCGGGCGCGGCGTGTTTTGCCGCGACAGCACGCCCGTCGGCACCGTGCTGGGCGCCTACCCAGGCCGCCTGCGCGCGCCCACCCAGGTGCTGGCCAAGGTGAGCTGCTCTTGCGGGCGCGGCGCTGGAGCACCCGCCGCCCAGCACTTGCAAAGCAAGTGTGGGGCATGCATGCAAGACGATGCACTCGCAGTACACACCGCGTAGGAGAGACGCCCGGCAGTAACCAAAAGGAGCATCGCAGTCTCCAGACCCAAGCTGGGCTTTTGCAGGCCCGGGTGTTGCCTGACAGGCGCGCAGGCAGGTCACGCCGAGCGCCGCGGCGCTGCCGGGCATGCCCACTGGCATGCTGGGCCTCCGCATGAGCCCTCTGGTTTATGCTGACGCCGCCGAACGCACTCTTGCATGCAGGGAATGCAGCAGGCCGGTGTGGCGCGCCTTCCTAGCGCGTGTCGCGCTCTTCAGGCGCATGCGTGATGCGCTGACGGGGCCGGCCAGGCGTCCAGGGCGCCGGGCGTGCGCGACTATGTGCTGCTGGTGCCGGGCGCGCCGCACCCGCGCTACCTGGACCCCACCGGCGCCGACGGCGTCCCCAGCGCATGGCCGGCCCCCGGCCTGCCCTGGCCGCTGCCGGCCGAGCCCACGCTCGCATACGTGAATGAGCCGCCCGCCGGCGGCGACGTGAACGTGTGCATCGCGGACCCTGCACCCGCAGACGACCCGCTGGAGGTCCGCTTTGTGGCGGCGCGCGCGCTCGCCGCCGGCGAAGGTGCGCGCTGGCCCATCGAGCTGAATCGCAGTTTGTCAGGCTGGGCTTTACGATGATATTGAAAACCCGTCGTTGGGCTGCCTTTGGCACCGGCTCGCAGCCTCACTGCACTCTCGTCACTGCATCACAAAAGCGTAAAGTGGGCTGAGAACTTGTGTGTCTGCGCAGAGCTGTTTGTGGACTATGGCAGGATCTACGACCGGTCTATGTATGGCAAGTAATGCTTTGGTCAGGCACTGGGCCAGGCACTGGGCCAGTAATGTGGCAAAGGTTCCAGGCAAGTTTACATGCATTGCCAAACAAATGGCTCATCGCCCGCCTGCAAGGCACGAGTTGCACGGCATTCAGACACTCAGCACACTCAGCAAGTACACGCGACGCGTCACACGACCGCAGCACATTACACCTATCTCTGCCCGCTTCCTACCCGCAGAAGGCGGCACCTCTGCTGCCCCACACCGCGCTAACGCTACACCGCCCCACCCTGCTCCGCAGCGTCCGGGTTCTGTGGAGGCAGCCTGCAGCGGTACACCTTGTAGTGGTGGTTGAGGCTGCGGCAGCCGTGCAGGCGAAAGCGCCCGCCCAGCGCGCCGCGGTCCGCGTCGGCCTCGCAGAACACCACGCGGCGCACGCGCGAGTGCACGAGTGCCATCGCGCACATCGCGCACGGCTCCGCAGCCACGTAGCAGTCGAAGCCGGTGCACAGGTAGGGCTTGGGCGCGGCGGGCGGGCAGCCGCTGCTGGTATCGGGGTCCCGCGCGCCCGCGCCCGGCCCCTGCGCCGCCGCTCCGGCGCAGCGCCCGCCGCCGGGCGGCGCTCCCGCCTCGGCACAACAGCCGTTGGCCTGTGCAGCCCCGCCGGGCGGCTCTGGCGCTCGGGTGTCTGCGCTGCTGCAGCACTCGCCGCCAGACGGTGCCACCCGATCGCCGTCCAGACTGCTCGCATGCACAGCCATGCCCTGCAGCTGCATGCAGCACGTGCTTGTGCTTCCGCCGCCGGAGCACACGGCCACTTCAGACGCATCCGCCGCGTATGCATCTGGCGGCGGCTCGCCAGCACGGCCGCCGTATGCGCCACCAGCACTGGCAGTGCTGCCGTTGCATGCCGGCGCAGCCCCATGCGCAGCCTCCCGCCCGTCTGGCGCCTCGCCGGACGGCTCCATGCAGCTGCTCTCAGGCCGCGGCGCAGCTCTGGCGCCCCTGTCGGCGGCCGCGCTCTCACCAGCCCCATCGCAGAGGTCAGCCGCTGGGCTCGCTTTGCCGAGGTGCGCGGCGCAGGCCTCCGAACACGGCTGCACGCAACCAGCCTTGCAGCCATTGGCAAGTTGGCCGCCCTGCTCGGGCGCCAGGCAGGCGCCGGCCTCGCCCAGCCGCGGCCCGGCATCCTCTCCTGCCGGCCGCTCACGCGCAGCCTCCAGCGCCGACTCAGGCCACAGGCGGCAGTCGCGCTCGGCGACCGCGCCCAGCGCCACCATGATCGCATGGTGCAGGGGGTGCCCCGGGCGGCCGGCGGCGGGCCGCGAGCCGTCCAGGCCCAGCCCCACCAGGCTGTCAAACCTGGGGTCCACGATCAGCGCCGCGTTGCGGCCGCCGCCGGCCGCCGCCGCCGCGGCCGCCGCCGCCGCCGCCCGCGCCGCCCAGCCCCGCATCAGTGCCGCGTCGGCCGCGTCCACCGCGCCGGGCGAGGGCTGCGCCGGGTCGTTGCTGTGCGGCCGCCAGTGCAGCGGCCAGATCGCGGACCACTCCGCCCACGCGGCGCGCGTCGCCGGCGCGTGCGCCGGCACGCACGCGCGCCGCGGCTGCAGCGCCATCTCGGCCACCAGCGCGACTACCTCGCGGGGCACCCCGGGCGGCGCGACGTGCAGCCAGTCCTCGTCCTCGCTGCGCCGCGCGCCCGCCCCGGGCGACCCGGGGCTGTCGGGCGGGTCTGCGGGCGCGGCCAGCGGCGGCAGGAACTCGTCCGCGGCGTCGGCCGCGCCGCCCGTTCCGGCGGCGCTCGGCGAGGCCAGGCAGAGCACGACGTCCAGCTGCGGCGGCACGCCCGGCTGCGGCGGCAGCCGCCGCACGCGCTTGACGTGCGCTGGGAGCGTGCTGGCGGCCGACACGTCGCGCAGGAACAGCCCCGCGCGGCTGGCTTCCACTACGGCCGCATACACGTCCAGCAACTCCAGCTCTGCAACGTGCGGTGCGAGTGTGAGTCCACATACAGCGCCAGGTCTGGCCGCAATGCGCACAGCTGACAGCTTGCAACGGGCACGCGCAGCAATCCCGGCAAACGCGCAAACGCACCGGGGTCGTCATTGGCGGGCACAAAGTGCAGGCCGGCTTCCTCCATGACAGCGGAGCCGGCCCAGTCGTATATTCAGTACATGCGCGGCGCGGAACCACAGCCGCTGCCGCGTACAGGTGCCAGGCGACTTGTATCTGCTGTACACAGGTCCTGGCAATGGCAAGTCACTCGGCGAACGCAGAGCAGGCGCCGCCAAACCCCTATAGGAGGGGAGGCCTCCAGCTGCGCAGGGCCTGCTCCACATACTTAAAGTTTGGGAGCTCGGAGTGCAAAATGAAGGACTAAACGGGAAAGGAACTCCTCATACTCCTGCACCACGTGACGTGGCGTGTGGGAAGGGCAGGACTGGTATGGAGAACGGCGTGCAGCACGCCAATGCCAAGCTAATCCTGCCAGACGGAACAGAAGTTGAACTGCCATTGCTGCAGGTAAGTGGTATGCTGTCTATGCACAAACTACTTCTGCAAGTTCTGAGGTGCTGACTTGCCGCTTTCAGTGACAATTGATGCGAACCATCAATATGCGAATGCTGGCAGGATGCGTCAGGAGCAAGGTTTGTAGACATAAGGAAGCTGCAGCCATCAACGGGATTGTGCACCTTTGACCCAGGCTTCACATCAACAGGTGCGCCGCTTTGCGCTGAGTCGACAAAACCACGCATCGTCAGAGCGCATGACATACGCGGCATGCGCAGGCTCCTGCGACTCCAGCATCACTTATATCGACGGCCTGAAAGGCGTCTTGCTGTATCGTGGCGTGCGTGCCTCTCGCTCGCTTGCCTTACGCTTGGTGGGAGGCACCTGCACAACCTGGCTACACGAACAAGCGCGCCCTTGCGGCGCCTCAGTATGACGTTGAGCAGCTGGCCGAGCGCGGGGACTTTAACGACTCCGCATACCTGCTCCTCCACGGCGAGCTGCCGACCCCCGAGCAGAAAGCGCTGTTCGACCGAGAGCTCACCACTCACAGCCTCGTGCACGAGCAGCTCATCATGTGCGCCCGGAGTTTTGCCCACACCATCCCAACAGTGACAAGGGTCACATGTATTTTCAACGGGCTGTGTATCGCCTCATGCTGCACTGCTGTTTTCTGTACATACCGGTATGGCCTCTGCCAGCCAGCAGAGGCTGCCCAGGCGCCATGCGTGCACGCAGCAGGCAGGAGTCACTGCCTTGCATAGATCTGAGCGCGTGGTTGTGGGACACAGGTTCTACCGCGGCTTCAAGCATGACGCGCACCCAATGGCGATCATGGTCGGCGTCGCCGGCGCGCTGTCAGCTTTCTACGCCAAAGCTGCGGACATAGCGTGCGCGTCCATGCCCGTCATTCAGCTGTATGGCATCCCAAGGCACTGCTGGACATGCTTGTGGCGTCTGCAAGCCGCGTTAGGCGTAGAGTCCTGCTAGGCCCAGTTTCAACCTCTTGCAGGGAAGCGTAATAGACTGAAAGCACCGTGGAAAGCTGCGGGTAAGCCTGGGTTGGGACCCAGATGGCGCAGGCACGCGCAGGGATCCGCAGCAGCGCCTGCGCGCGTGCATGCGGCTCATCGCCAAGATGCCCACCCTGGCCGCGCTGGCCTACCGCACCAGCAAGGGCCTGCCCATTGTGTACCCCCGCAACGACCTGGTGCGGGGTCTTGCGCCTGTTGTAAACTTTGAGTGTGGCCCTGCCTGAGCAGGCCGCCAGCCTCTCAGCAGGGGTGGGTGACAGCCTGACTACGCGCTCCGCAGAGCTATGCGGCGCGGCTGCTGCACATGATGTTCGCCTTCCCCACGCAGCCCTACCAGGTCGACCCGGTGCAAGCCAGGGCGCTGGAGAAGGTGCGCACCGCAGCCCATAACCCTAACCCTATGCCGCAGCCACTTGCCTGCTCCTCTTCTCCACTCTTCTTTGCATGGCCGGCGTACAGACTGAGAGATAATGCAAGTGTACTATGCGATGCAGATCCTGGTACTGCACATGGACCACGAGCAGAATGCTTCCACGTCCACCGTGCGCACGGCAGGTAATGTATGTCACTTAGTCGCCTGCGTGACAGGCTGATGTGTCGCGAGCCGGGCGCTGTGGCCTGCGCTGCTGCTGGGGCGCGCTGGTCGCGTGTCGGGCCAGCTGAGCGGCAGCGCGCCCGCGCAGGCTCCAGCCACGCCAACCCCTTTGCATGCATCGCGTCCGGCATCGCCGCGCTCTGGGGGCCGGCGCACGGCGGCGCAAACGGCGCGCCGCCCGCCCACGAGCGAGAGCACCCACAGCACACGGCAGACAGCGGCGCTTGCCGGATGCGGACGCGCTTGCGTGAGCTGGAGTGCAGCAGCACTCGTGTCATCCATGCCATGCCCGCTACAGCACTGTGTGTGACTCACCGTGTCGTACACCTCCAGAGCTTGCGCGCTGTGCGGCATGCAGCATGCAGGCAGGCGGGCTCCACCCAGGCTCTGTGGCCCCGGTGTCCGCGCAGAGGCGGTGCTGCACATGCTGGAGGAGATCGGCAGCAAGGACAGCATCCCGGCGGCGCTCGCGCGTGCCAAGGACAAGAAGGACCCCTTCCGCCTGATGGGCTTCGGGCACCGCGTGTACAAGAGCTTCGACCCGCGCGCGCGCGTCATGCGGCGCGTCGCGCACGAGCTGCTGGCGCACCTCAACGTCAGGCGCGCCCGCGCCAGCCTGTGCGCGGCGACGCGGCTTGCAAGCCCTCTGGCACTCGCTGCAGCGCCTGGCCGGTTGGCCCAAGGCCTCGATGTGATGCGCCGACAGTCGTTCTGCATGCTGCAGACATGCAAACACAGCAATGCCACTGTGGTTCTGTGGCGATGCATGGTCACATGCCGCAGGTGTGCGCCCGCAGGTCAGACCCGCTGCTGGAGATCGCCATGGAGCTCGAGCGGGTGGCGACGCACGACCCCTACTTCGTGCAGCGCGGACTCTACCCCAACGTAGACTTCTACTCCGGCATCGTGCTGCGTGCGCTGGGCGTGCGCGCCCGCCCCTGGCACCGTCCCGCCTGCCGCGGCCGCCGCGCGGCCCCGCTCGGCAGGTGCTTGGCATACAGCAGGCTGCAGTGTAGGCTGTGTCGTGCTGTGGGCATGCTGGTCTGCGCACTGCCAGGCATGGCAGCTCTTATGGTAAGTACGGTCCTGCTCTAGTGACCAATACGGGCTGAGGCCGCGCGGAGCATGTTTGTGGGACGCGGTGACAGGCGGGTTCCAGAGGGCAGCGCAATGTGGCAGCTATTGGTATGCTGTTTTGGACATTGACTTTCCACCGGTTGAAACAGGCCGTTGAAGGGTCCAAGAAAGCTTGTATGTGCGGCAGGTGCCGGTGAGCATGTTTACTGTGCTGTTTGCGGTCGCGCGCACGGTGGGCTGGGTGGCGCAGTGGGCCGAGATGGCCGCGCAGCAGCAGAGCGCGCCCAAGATCTCGCGCCCCCGCCAGGCGCGCGTGCCCGCGCCCGAAACGCTCTCAGGGCGCAGGAGCAAAGCAGCTACCCGCAAGCCGCAAGCCATGGCAGACGTGGGTGATGCAGCATGTTTTTTATGTACAGCTGAAGTGCTTGTACTATGTCGCACTCCAAGTCCATGCCCAAGAGACTTCACGAGATGCAAGCAGCTTGGTCAATTCCAGAGCAGTACGTGCGCATGTCCGCGTGCCTCCTTGGGCACCAGCTGCAGCCTCCAGAGCAGACACCTGACATCTGGCGCGGGCGGTTGCGTGCGCGCAGATGTACATGGGCTACATGCAGCGCGAGTTTGAGCCGCCAGCCGGACGAGCCCGCCGCCACCCGCAGCTACCTGAAGCAGGTGTCCAGCCGCGAGCGGCCCAGCATGGCGTCGTAGCGGAGGCCGCCATCCTTTGTGTATGTGCCGCTGGTGCGGGCTCAAGGCTCTGCCGGTTACATCAGGTTTCTGTCATTGAGCATGTACTTACATCGTTTTTGCATTTGTAGATGCCATTTTGAGCAGGTGCATGCGCTGTAGGCAAGTACTTGAGAAGGCAAATTAGGGCAACAGCCCAACCCTGTTTTTTGTCGGCCCCCCGTTGTCACCTAGGACACTGCATGATGGTCTCAGGATCGTGAGGGCTTCAAGAAGTACAGGCTGTTCTGTACGGACTGCTGCAGCGTCTTGCGCAGTGTTGATCGGCCTCATGTGCATAGACATGAGTCAACTGCTGCTTGTAGATGCACTGTGTATGCACGGCAACAAGCTGGTCGCCGAGCCGCTCTCGAGTCCGTTACTCTATAATATCACCACCGTCCCTGGCGCGTCCTCTGCTGCACGCATGCAAGGGTCTCAGCGGACGCTCATCAGCCCACAAACCCAAAGTACTCGAGCGGCTCCTTGGCGAGCGCGGTGCCGCGGCGCGCACGGCCGCTCGCCTCGTCATCGCTCCCCGAGCCGCCCTCCTCCGCGCGCAGCTGCTGCAGCGCCGCCTCGACGCCCGCCGCGCTGGGCAGCCTTCGCGCGGCCAGCGCCTGCATGCGCGGCTGCAGTGTGCAGGCGCACAGGCTTTCTGAGCAGCTCTACACCCAGCTGTGAGCCTCCCCTCCGCGCTCGCCAGCACCATGCCCGCGGCATATGTTGCATGCATGGCCGGTGTTTTAGGGGCTGGTTGGGCGCGCAAGCTCCTCAGTAACGCATACCTTCTGTGCGGCCGCCAGCGTGGCAAACTGCGGCAGGGCCCGCAGGCCGAGCGCCTCGGGCGTGCGCGCGGCGCGGTCGGCCACGCGCAGCGCGCCCGCCGCGCACACCCTGGCCAGGAACCCCGCCAGCGCCGCCGCCAGCTCGCGCGGCGCGGCCGCCGCCAGCCGCCCGGCCGCGCGCGGCACCGCCAGCGCATGCGCCGACGCGGCCGCGCGCGCCTCACCCGCCACCTGCGGGGCGGGGCCCACGTGCAGCGCACGTTGTGCAGTGACAGCACCTGTGCAGTGTGAGTGAGCCCATGCATGAAGCTCATGAAAGCGTGGCGGGTGCCTGCGCCATAGCGGCGACGCGTACCGTTTGCCACCCGGAACCTTAACCCTTGCTACGACCTGGGAGTACGCTTGTAACGCTTCCGGCCACCCGTGTGCGTGGCGCCCCCACGCCTCTGATGCAGCATCCACCATGCCTCAGACGCAGCACTGAGGAATAGCAGCGCGACCAGCAGTGTGAGGTGTGGGGCAGTGCGAGCGCGCAGCGTGACCACTGCATGCCTGCGCGGCGGCCCCGCCGTCCTCGCCGTGAACGACCAGCAGGTGGCAGCGCAGGCCGCGCAGCGCCGCGCGCGCGCCTGCCGCGTCCGCCTGGTACGACCAGCGCGCGTCCATGCGCATCTCCAGGCGGCCGCCGGCGCCGCGCTGCAGGCGGGCAGGCGGGTCGGGGTTGTGGAGGGGAAGAGTTAGGGTTTCCCGGGGGCCTGTTATGGCTGCTGCCGCGCATACGCTGCCTCCTGGCAGCCATACCCCTTTCGTGTGCAGGGGTGTGGACAGCTAGTCACCATCCCCCCAAGCGTTGTCAGGGCGCAGGCGCACCAGTCCCTTGGGGCGCGCCTTGCAGGCGCGCCGCTGGCCTGCAGTGAGCAAGCGTCCACCACTGGGTGTGCGACCGTCTTCTTATGCACCGGCCGTCTTCTTATGCACTGGCGAGGATCGGGGCCAACTGACGACATGCTGAGACGCAGCAGGTGCCGCTTTCCTTGCCCTATTGCAAGGCGGAAGCGTGCACCTGAGCCGCCGGCCCCGCACCTGGGCGCGCAGCATGGCCGGCAGCGCGCGCGCGCAGGCGCTGGGCGCGATGCCGGCGCCGCCCCAGCACGGCGCCGAGAAGAAGGCGACGGCGTCCGCCCAGCCTGTCGCGCGCGCGAGCAGGCACACCCGTCGAGAGCTTGCAAAGCTCCGCAACCCGCACTGTACTGCTTGCCTGCATGCTTGGATAAGTGAAGTCCCGTGCACAGAGTCCCGTGCACCCAGCCTGTGTGTACCGCAGAGCGTCAGGGGAGTGTGCCACCAGAGCCTGAGCTGGAGCGCTGGCTTAGAGTTCGAGTCAGCTCCTGGCATGTGCTAGTCAATGAACAAGCTATGACAGCTCTGCTGTTGGCAGCGATCTCGAGCGCGGCATGGCGAGCGTGACTGACAGCCCGCCTGCAATCAGACAGCATGCTACCGGCTCAGAGCCTTGGCCCGCCCGGACTGTAAGGCCCGCGCAGCGTACCTGCGAATGCAGCCGCCTGGCCCGGGAAGAATGGCGGGGCGTCCAGCTCAGGGTCGATGAGCGCAAGCGCGCCCACCAGCGCCGGCGCGTCCGCGGCCAGCCGCAGCGCAGCCGCCGCGCCGACGCCCGCGCCGACGACGACGAGCGGCCGCGCGTACAGGTCGCGCGTCAGCACGAGCGCCGCAGCGTCCGCCGCGAGCAGCGCCGGCGTCACGGGGCCGCTTCGGAAGCGGCTGGACTCGCCGTGGCCTGGGGCGGTGGCCACCAGCTGTGAGCGCATCCGTGCGTATGCTGTGAGAGCGCGCCATGCACGGGTCTTAACAGCAGTAGCTTTATGGGAATGTGGCCTCACGAGTGCGCGGCTGGACGATCCAGTGGCATCGGCGCCAGCTTGGTGAAGAGCGCGACTGGACATCCAAGGAAAGGCACGCTGCCAGGCGGCTGGAGGCACTTGGTGGCTGGGCCGGGTCCTTGCCACGCTGGCATTGTCCAGCAGTTGCTCAGGGCCCTGCCATACCGCGCAGGTCGAATGCCACCACCCGGAAGCCGCGGTCGGCCAGCCGCTCTGCGACGGGTGCCCAGATGGGCGCGGACTCCGCGACGTCGTGCAGCAGCAGCAGCGTGTCCGGCGCATCGCCCCACTCGACATAGCGCAGCCGCATTCCTGGGAGAAGCATTCAGGCCACCCAGCTGATCATGTGTACAGCATTCCAGGTGGGGGTTCGCTACCAGCAGCAAATGCAACTGTGCTCAGCCAGACATCATTCTAGGCGCAGGCTGCACTCGTGTGTGGAAAGAGGTTCAGACTGGCCAAGCGGTGGAAGTCTGACAGGCCAGATCCATGCGGCTGAGGTGCACTGAAATGGTGCTGGCGTGCAGGCCGAGCACACATGCTTTGCGATACCCTCTCCAAGCATGATGGCGCCTGCCGTGCAGCGCTTGCCCGCAGCGCTCGCTCCAGCCACCTTTACCGCTGAGAGTGGTGGCAAGCACAGCGCACTCTGTGCTGCCGATCCTGCCCTGCGCCGAGTGGCGCGGACAGGGGAGCGGCGGTCCACTGGTGGACTGAGGCTCTGGCAACATGATAGGGTAGGGTAGGGTTTAACACAGGGGCGGCCGCGCACCGGTGCCGACGTCCTGGAAGCGCGGCAGCACGCGCGGCGCGCCGCCATCCTGCAGCGCCTCCGCGGCGGCCTGCACCGCAGGCGAGGCGCAGCACTGCGAGCGCACATACTCGCATACCAGGCTGCTGAGCTCGAAGGCCTTCTCGCCGTCGATTGCAGCAAGCACAGCGCCCACCTGCACTGCTGGCATAGACGGCCTCAGCTCACCGCCGCCGCTCCAGACTTGGGACACTCCTGTCAGCGGCCAGACCACGCACCTCATCTGGCGGGGCAGCCTCTGAAGGATCTGGGTCACCAGTGCTTGGACCAGAACCTAGAATGCCGCTGGGTGCTGGGTCGTATACTGTCCTGCGCTCAGTGCTGCTCGTCATGCTCGCTTGTGGGGTAGCACAAGCGCGTCTGATTGCACGGCGGCCAGAAGGCGTTCCAGGAGAACTCCTACATAGGGTAGCCCTGCAAGGGCTTATTGTACGGGCTACTCATGAAGATTGTACCAAGCGCTTCCCATCATAAGTGTACCTAAACTTTTGAGGAGATCTGTAGACTCAACATGGAATGCAGTCCTTGGTGTATTTGACGCAGAGACGCACGATGGTGCTTGCCTTGCAAGATATGACCGTAGCCGCCAGGAGCTACACATACAGCCAGGTACACAGCCAACCAACAATCAGAATTGTCTTTCCTCTCAACTTTGGGGCCACTGCGTCAGAACGACCATCCCCTGCCACTCGCTCTCAGGACGACTTGCAGGCAGGCTTATGATTCATTCTCACAACAAGAGGCCCCGCCTTGGTGACATGCATGCCATACCACAGCCGTCCAGCCCATAGCATGTCCCCTCAGAAATCGCGCCCGCGCCCACGCCCAGCCGTGCGCGGTCCACCTGCTGCTTGCCACGACCCATGTCATGGGCGCGGGAAGCTGCATCCTAGCGCAGCTCAGGGCGCAGCATAAGCCGCCGCACGGCCCACAGGCTGCCAGACCCTGCTGGCGGCCTGCAGCGTGCCGCTCCCAACAGCAGACTGGCCGGGGAGCCACACGCGCGTGTGCCGCGCGCCCGCGCCGCGCTGCCGGGGAAGTTGCATCACTGCACTGCGGGCGCGTCCCCCAGCTGCTGCTTGATCGTCGACAAGCTCCGCAGGCTGCTGGTCTCCTCCTGGACCATGCGCAGGGGCGCTGCGCGCGTGCGCGCACACGCTCGACGCCGTAATCAGAACTGAACATGCTGGATGGGGGGCAGCACGCAGACACCGCGCGGGCGGCGGGGTGGGCGCCGGCGTGTCAAGCAGCGTTGGCAACGTGAGCAAGCCTGGAGCGCACACCAGTGGACCAACAACAGGCATGCCGAGCGCGCGCCAGCCTCTCTCGAGGTCACAGGCATTGTGCAGGGCTGCACACGCGCGGGCCCGCACCCGGGACCACTCTGTCGCTGCTGCCGCCCTTGATGGCAAACAGGCCGGCGAAGACGACACCCAGGGCGAGCACGCCGGCGATCGCAGCGCCCACGTTGCTGCTGGCCCCGCTCGGCCCATCCCTGCCCTGGACGTACTGCTTCGGCTGTCGCGCGCATCGGAGCACAGGGTCAGTCCCAGTGCTGGCTTACCGCGCACCAACATGCCCCGCAGCTCTGTGCAAGAGGATGCCTGGCCGCCGCCCTGCACTCGCTCTTGACTGCGACGGCAGACCGCCCCGTCGTGCCACCGCCGCTTCCTGCCACCTCTGCCACCACCGTGTGCCAGCGCAGGCTCCCAACCCAGCAGACGGCAGCATCACCTGACACTCTGCGCTGCGGCACAGCAAGTCAGCAGGCAAAGGAGCAACACAGAATGTCAGCAGCCTGCCTTTGCAGAGCTGCCCGGGCGCCTCCTAGCAGCTGTGCTCCAGCTGGCCAGGAGCTGTAGCCAGGACATACCTTTATGCCGGTGGTGCAGTCGCAGCGTGTTTGCCAGCATGTCCCTTACCCCACCACTTGCCTAAGTGACCCACTGCAGCACAGGCCCCCCCATCTGCGCACCTCGACAGCAAAGATGTTGGACTGCCCCGCGCTGTCCTCGGCTGTGTACCCGCGCGCCTGCGCAGCGGCAGAGCGCCCTGAGCGCACAGCAGAGGGGGCAGCGGCCGGCGCAGGCGAGGGTGGACGCGCGACCGCGCCGCCGGCAGCACAGGTAGCAGAGCCGGGAGCGGCGCACGCACCGCATTGGCGTTCGTGCCAAAGGTGAGCTTCGGCGCGCCGGCCGCGCTGCCCAGCTTTGCCACGCCGGGCGCGCCGGGCGCGCCGGGCCCGCTCTGCTTCGGCGCGTCGTCCTCACCGACCGCGGCCGGCTGCGGCTTCCCCTCCTCGGCCTGCGCGGCCCTCGCCCGCGCCAGCCCCCGCCGCGCACACACCCGCCGCGCCTGCGCGCTCCTGAATGCGGAGCCGCCAGCCAGGCACCGGCGCGAGCCCGCGGTGCCGCATACCTGCGGTGCGGCGCGTGCTGTGAGAGCTTGCGCTCGGCAGTCTGCACTTGTTGCAACCCTCGCCTGACAGCAGGCAAGCACGAAGTTCAAAGGTCAGTGCCCTGGCCGTACCAGGCTTGTGGCTGTCATGCTGGTGAGCGTGGGACAGAGCGTGCAGCAGGAGTTGTGTCAGGGGCAGGCGGGAGCAAAGTGTGCAGGGCACAAGGACAGCTGAAATCAGCCTGGCTTCTCTGGGCCAAAAGTGTGCCACACAGGACCTCAGGGTTGGCTACCCACCTGTATTTGATCGAGATGTACCCAGGCCTCACTAGCCTCTCTGGCGCACACCTAGCCGCGCTCTGGCTGCCAGAGTCTGGCATAGAAGAGCGATAGTGACAGATCGACGTCCTTCTTGAGGCAGGGGCAGCTCCTGAATCAGACGGGCATGGCCCCGTCGTGCTCGTAGGGCTTGCAGTCGTCGCTAACCAAGGCAGGAGTAGCCCTGCAGTGGCCTGTTGTGGGCAGCGGGGCGCCATCCACCAAGTGTGCTGCGCATGATGAATTGATCCAGTCCCAGGTGGCCCTACCAAAGGGGCGCGGGGGAGAGCTGGTGTGTGCTTTGCGCGCCAGTGCTGATAGGCCCCAGCATGGCGGAGGGGGAGGCGCTCGTGACGGCGCATGCAGTTTGAGCGCGGGGACATGTGGGCCACGCCGGGGCCCCTTGGCGCGGCATGCCTGCACGCCGGTCTGCCGGAGGCATCCGCGGCTGAGCGCGCTGGCGCGCTGGCGAGCAGGCCCACTGGCAGCAGCGCCCTGGCAAGCACCGGCGGTCGCGCCCTGTGCGCGGGCCGCGGCACCGGCGCCGACGCCGCCAACGCGCCGCCACAGCCCTTGAACGCAGCAGGGTCGGCACGACCAGGGCCATCCAGCAGCGTGGCGGCCCCAGCGAGCCTCCCGGGCAGCACGCTGCAGTTGGCCGCAGTTATCCCGGACGGGCGCAGCGCTAGCCCAAGCGGAGCATGCCGGACGCCGGGTGCAGCGGGGATGGCGGCGCTGCAGGCGCAGCGCGCGCTCCGCCGGCACGCTGCGCCGGCGCCGCCAGGGCGCTTTGTGGCGGTGGCGGGCGAGGCTGTCGGGCCCGCCCTGGGGCCGAGCGCTCAGGTGAGAGCGCACTGTTGCCGCAGTGCTGAAAGCGCGTCTGATCTTCACGCGCGCATACAGCAAGGCGCATCTGCCTCTGTGCACTGACTGCGTTAGTGGCTGGGAGCGTGAATGTCTGGCGCTTTGCATGCAGCTCCCTGCCTGTTCCTGCCTTTCAAGGTGTCCGTGCTCGAGCGCCGCCGCCCTGCTGGACGCAGTGAGGCTCTGCCTGCATCGGTGGACAGGTGCAGCGACAGTGACAGCGCCCTGACCGGGGCGCTGCCGCGCGCGCGCCTGCAGGACGGCGCAGCAGCGCCAGCGGAGTGCGACCAGGGCGAGCCCATGCCCAGACCTGCGAGCGCGTGCGACGCGGCCGCCGGCGCTGCCGTGGACCGCCCCGCTGCGGCCGCGGCAGCGGCGGCGCGGCCGCCGCCGGCCGCAGCAGACAGAGCGGTGGCGAACGCTGGGGCGCGCCCGCCTGCGGAGGCGAGCCATGCGGCGTCGGCGGGCCAGGCCGCGCGACGCGGCCTGAAGCGCAAGCTGGGGCCGCCGGGCGTGGTGACGGCTGCCATGGCGCGCCGCAAGCGTGCGCGCCGCGGGGGGGGGGGGGGGGGGGGGGGGGGGGGGGGGGGGGGGGGGGGGGGGGGGGGGGGGGGGGGGGGGGCGGGCGGC
>JAABUU010001414.1_pt1 | contig 40714 bp, 40 predicted proteins | sample 5559301 | NCBI WGS metagenome assembly JAABUU01 (sample SAMN10711884, study PRJNA513360) | rock metagenome | isolation source: Antarctica rocks | place: Antarctica: Victoria Land, Richard Nunatak white | reverse complement strand
ACGGGAACCTATAATTAGGGTTAGGGGGGGAGGGCTTATAATTGGTAGGGGGTCCCAGAATAGGCGGGGGACTCTCATTCCATTTCGAGCCATCGTAACTCCTGGGTATGGGCGATCCGACCTCATGCCTTGAGAGTGTAGGCGTGCTCGTAGATTTTGGGTTGTGAGTATATTCAGTACTCGTAGCCAATTCTCCGCTAGTCGAGCTCCATCCCTCACCAGATCGTATTTTAGAAATTCTGTGTTGCGCAATACGGAACCTATATCACATGACGCATAATGCGCGCGCACATTATCAATCACATGACCCCCCGACGACACAAGGCCGCCAGAGCTTCAATGCCTCTGATCCTGCGAGTGAATTGTTTCCCCATCTGTATCTTCGATCAACTGTAGAAGCTCGGCCTTGATTTGGCCAAAGAGGACCATGCTGAGTCGTTGGCGTTTCTCAACCGACCGATTTTATTACACCTGAAGGCAGAAATATCATAACATGCCATACGCAGCAAAAGCCGAGTCGCAACAATTCACTAGAAGGAAATAAGGTCTTGTGAAAAAAGTAGATGAGCTGGCACGCTTATGTCACGCGGATCTTGCACTGATCATCCTCAAGAACAATAGATATTATATGTATCGATCGACCGATCATAAACAATGGCCTCCCACGATCACAGAGATTGTATGTATGGACCCGGCAAATCGAATGTGTGCTGACTCGAGCTTAGAAAGCATCGTACCATTTACCTATCAATCTGCTATCAAAAGACTTTGAGAACGTCACTCATCAAAGGCCGCAAAATTCGGAGATCGAGGACTCTTCAAAAACAAGGTCTGGTTCTGCAGAGCTACAATGTTGGGAGGACATGTAGACTTCAAAGGATCTCGCACCGTGTCACATAGTACAGTCCAAAGACGCTGGCAAACGCACGGTAGAACATATCCCGCTCTCATCTCGAAGGTATGAGGCAGCCTGAATCGCGTCTGATTGCTCGAAGCATTTTAAATCAGTCGTTACTAGTGGTGAATCTTTGCGTGGAGGTAGGTGTCGATATGAAGGTCGTCTGGAGTGTATATTAGCATGTAGCAGCCTATGAATGTTGGTTGCGTATGACCATACCTAGTTGACACGAGCCCGATGAAAATTCTCGTCATTCGAATAGTTTAGCCATCTCAGTAGCGGCCCATCGTCCGAACCAGCACGGTCATATCATCTCGAGCTCTCCCCGCAGTTCCTATCTCATCGCCCTATCCGCGCGCTTCATCTCGCCATGATCTGGGTTCTATTTGGGTGAAGGGATGCGTGCAAAAGAAGAAGGAATCCTAAACGTCTAGAGCGGGCGCAAGAGGCTATCTACTGGACATGCTTCGAGTAAATCACACTGGGCGTCAACCAGGGCCTGTAAACACGTATCGTCATTTGTCACCCTCCGAAACGTCAATTGCGATACGTCTGTGGATTGTGAGAGACGATCATTGGCTCTCCCGGAAGTTGTTTGTTTCATACGAAAGAGAAGCACGTGTTGATCCGGAAAGCGGCCGCGGAAAGAAAAATCGCCGAACGCCAACACTTGAAGTGCTGTTAGGCCATCAGATCCAAACGCCCATTGTGCGAAGGCCAGCTCCTCGGGCGGGATCTCTGGAAACAAGGCATGAGCTTTCTGTTTGATGTCCGTCGGTAAGAACTCATGGAAGATGTTCTTGACGATGTCACCGACTCTGGATAGATCGTGGTCACTTGACGTGGATTCGTTGTTTGACATGACACGCCCACACTCGCCTGGTCTTGCTCCGTCTGTCAGAACGAGACCGCTTGGGGAGATGATACTTGGATCGTCATTGTCCGATGACTCGCCATCAATCGTATGGTTATCTTGTTCGTCACTGCTAAGCTCCTCGCTGTTTGCATCTTCGCTGCTTGATTCATCACTGCTGGATCCTTCATTTCTCGGTAGACCGTATGTGGATGGCATGACACCCGTCCTTCTGATGTGCAGTAGTCTATATTTCGGCCGTGGAGTGATCACGCTCAAGACAGGTGCCTAAAATGAAGCGAGTTGGGCCAGCAATCAGTCTATCGTCGAACTAACGCTACTGAGAGGGTCAAGAGTATACCAAGTACACGGAAGAGTCACACAAACCAACATACTTGAGGTTGCCTCCGCGAAACAAGTCGAACATCAATCCGTCCCAACTCAACATGTTATCCGCAAAGAGATCAAAATTTGGGGATTCGTCATCGAGGTCGACCTCTCTTTCGTGATATACGACTCGCTTCAGCGTCGGCTTGTGATGAAGGACTGCGTCCCAATATTTATTGGTGGTTCTTTCAGGTCCATGAACCAGCATGAATAGATCTTTCAGGCCATCAAACAATTCAAGGAACCTGCACGCTGCCGGCGTAGAGCTGGAAGATTCCGGATCGTCATTGCGCACGACTAGCTCCAGAGACGTCAGACGAATGGTTTGGTGTGAGTCCACTAGCATTTCTAGCAGAGCGTTCGTCCCAGGGCAATTCCGCAGCTTTAAGGTTTGAAGTCGGTCGAAGTTGAAGGCGGACGCCATGTCCTTGATCGACCTTCGAAAGGACACCGCCGACAGCGATAAGCTGCTGAGGCGTGGGAACAGCACTCTCCTTTTGCCGGCTTCCAATTTCAGGACGTCTCGAGCGAAGCGGTTTCTGGACCGATTTGCACGGCCGTTGCGCAACTGCTCATTGGTACCGATCCAGTCGAGGAGATCCAGCTCCAACTCCTCCAAGTGTTCCACATTCCCTTGAAGGATCTTCGCTAATGCATCGAACTCCTCCACGGATTGTAAGGCTCGCCAAGAGAGATGTCGGAGGCGCGTGAGAAGGACGAGAGAAAGATATGTATCTTGGGACTCCAGCCCAAGGCAGCTACCGTCGGTCACGAGAGACAGTGAGCCCAAGCAAGTTTGCTTTTTCGATAGGAACGCGAGCACTGCATCAGGAAGGCACATCCCTAGGTCCCAGCTATGACGTGTGATTAGTAAGGAACTTCGAAAGCGCTTGGAGTGTTCAATCACCTGAAACCGTAAAGACTGTTATCAAAGAGTCGGTCAAACAACGGTACCAGCTCCTCCTCGAGCTCTTCCAGGGCCGGGTACCGCGAGTCGTTATGTACACGGCGAAAATCGAGTCTCTGATGGAAATCAGCGGCGAGATGCAGGTGCTTCACATTTCGGAGAAGGTTGTTGGCTGTCGAGCAAGTTCGCAAAAGTGGTTCGACATCAAAGTCCTTTAACTCCCACTCTTCACCAACGCGAAGGGTGATTGCCTGATATAGTCTCGGGACTGTGTAGTTGTAGATGTGCTTGGAGACTTCGCAGAGCCTTTTGAGGTCTCCTGTGCCATGGATCTGCGTTGCGTGAGACACAGAACATGATGTCGGTCAAGGACATACTCTTTCGAGGATCAGCTGAACGATCTCGAGCGGCAATTTATGGAGCATTTTTGGAAACCATGGAGGTCACTCGACAGATCGAATCAACGGCGATCCAGGAAGCGTGTTGAGAGTTGCTTTGGAGGTGCGAAAGATGAGGGAGAACATGGTGAAGGAGCAGCTCAGTGCCGCACACTCAAAGGGAGGACGGCTGTGCAAGACCTACGATCACGACAAGGGTTGAAGATACAATGAAGAACCGAGGGATGAATGCGAGGAGTGGCGCTCAGAAATAGCTGTTGAACTGTAAAAAGCAGTACTGTGAAAGCAAATACTGTGAAGTCCACACCCTAAAAGCCGGCACCCTGAAAGCCGGCACCCTCAAAGCGGGTACACTGAAAGCTGCCTTGTATGGCTCAAAACCTCTGTAGACATGATGACGAAACATTTCTGCCCCTTCCGCTTCTAGCCTCGGGGGTGAGCAGCGGCCGGTGAGCGGCCCTGAGCCGCGCCTGAGCCGCGCCTGAGCCGAGGTGGGCTCCTGGGGTCAATGGAAGTGGTTGCCTAGAGCCCGGCTTCAGTTGCCATCGTTGGCCGCCGCCTGCCACTTAAGACTCTTCGAATTGGTGCTGCCTAACCACTGCTGACTACTTCTAGATTCACCATACTGTCTTGCTCACATCCCACCTTGGGTGCTTGGCTAGGTGGCACCGCTAGGCGGCACCGCTAGGCGGCTTAACATGGGCCGACCGATCACGACCTACTACGGTATCTGGGGGTTTATTTGTTAGTATTGAAGCCACAGTCAAGGGTTACCTTCGCTTTGCTGACCAATCAGTCTCCCTGTCTTTGAAGATCGTATTAACAAATAATACCCCGGCTACGTAGTACACTTGTGAAATACCGTCCGCCCCTACGTCGTCTTCTATCTGTCCTTCAATTTCTATCTCTGCCGTCGGCTCCTACTATCCGTCTCTCTAGAAAATCAGCTCACAACCTGGAATATGTTGACAGCTGCAAACATCGCTTCCCTGACGCAACTGCAGCGCCACCGACCCAGTCGAAGAGAGTCCCCCAGCAATCGCAATCCATTGTACTTCTGAATTCAGGCTTGACCAGGTGCTTTCCCCCTCCAGAATCCATTCTTCAGTCTACAGCTTGGGCCAGTGATACAGCCAGGTTGTCTCATTCGCCGCCTCGCACCTCGTCCACGCAGCAGCTCAGCTTGAACAGAGATGATTCCTTTTCAGAGCATGCTAGAGCACCTTTTCGCTCGACTCCGTCGCTCCGGAGCCTTCTGCCTCTGCCTTCCTTTGCTGGTCACAGCTTCACCACTGCTCAGCTGATCTGCGATACTGATTGAGAACTCAGTTTGTGGCGAGGACCCCACGGCAAAGCAACTGTCGAAATGATCATCTCTCTTCACGATCGCTGGGGCTTTCCACTTGTCTGCCTGGCCACGTCAACGAGGATCGCACCTTAGCCGTAATCGGATGACCTGGCATTGAGGGGCTAAGCGTGAGCCAAAACCAGCGAATGGAATCAAAGGAGCCTTGGCTTCGACTCAATTGGCATTGCTCCTTTGCGTGTCTGCCTGGCTGCGCCGACAAGGATGCCGCAATTGCATTGTTCTGTTGACGCGGCCTCGAGACACTGGATCTCACTTTGAGCGGATATCGTGGAAGGGGTGGTGCCGCCGAGCCGTTGCAGGAGTCTCATCTCGAAGACCCAGGAGGCAGCTGACGAGGCACGGTGAGTGGACATCTCTGAGGGGCGCAGCGAACACTCAGCCAGCATGGCCCATGGATCGAATACAAGGCTTCAGTGGCCGAGAGCTGCAGCACATAGCGTGCCGCAGGGAATGAGATGGATGAGTGGGGATCGAGCGTACTTGACCCGGCGATCGAGGCTATGGAGAAGAGTGGCTGTCCAGCATTTCATTAGTCGAAAGAGGGTGCAACCACGTTAACGCCACTATGAGCACGACTCAGAAGCGCATGTAATTCTTGTCTGGCCTCATTCTGTGCGTTTTGGGTTTTCAGTTTCAGATTCCAATCAGATTCTTCGCCTGCTTAGGAATTCCGATTATCTCACATTTGAGTCACCCGATAATCTTGATCGACTTGAGTTCCGTTAAATTCTATTAATCATTCATTAAAGTTAATCTGACTGACGAGAAATCGTCGATAACGTTCACTTGAGACGTTTTCATCGACAAAGAATTCTTCAGATCTATTCTATATCACAAGCGGTCACGATGACAGCGATTGTGAGATGACAATAATTTAGCATTCTGTGAGCACTTGCTGTTCGATGTCAGAGAAAGAGTCGCAAGAAGCGAGCTCGAATTGAGATGAAGACAAGACTCTGAATATCGACAACAATAAAGTCAGCGTGTTCTTCAGCGACAACTCAACTTTTAAGAAGCAGTCTGAGAAGTACGATCCGCTTAGTACTTCATCAACTTCTGTGGCAGGGTCTGAAATTGGGTACGACCCTTCAATCCCACATCTGTGATCGCTCGGGCTTTCCACCCGTCTGCCTGGCGGCTTCGACACAGATCGCACATCGGCAGTGATTTGACCTGGTACCCGAGGGCTGAGCGTGAAGCCAATCTCCGGCCGTGAGATGAAACCAGCAAATGGAGTGCCATAAGCTTTGGCCTCGCCGCAATCGACAGCGGTCTTTATGTGTCTGCTTGGCTGCCCCGACAAGGATGCCGCGATGGTGTTGAGCCGGTGATATGGCCTCGAGACATCGATCTCGTCTTTGGCTGAGGATCGTGGAAGACGCGGTACAGCCGATATGTTATAAAAGTCTCAGCTTGAATATCCAGGCAGCAGCAGCTGATGTGGCTCGACAGATGTAGACGTCTCCGAAAGGCGCAGTGGGATTCATGCTGTATGGTGGATTAGCGATTAAATACGGAGGTTCCAACAGCTGAAAGCTGCGTCAGGGCGTATCAATTGATGCGGGACAGTGACTGGTGATCAGCGATTGATGGAGTTGGGGAAAAGAGGAAATGAATAAGGTATGCAAGCTGGGAAGATGGTAGTGGATGACCTTGCCACCTTCAGCTTATACGACCGTCTCCCGGCCGCCTCTTTTCACTGCAACTTCCCAGCCAAAAGGACCAACCCATCTGTAACCCCTGGTTATCTCTGCGCTTGCGTCGTATGATGACTGTTGTTGACATTGGTACCCTTCAATTCCATCAAACCCCAATCAAGACAGGCCTATGTAGCGGCTTGTGGGGAGGGCAACAATCTTACAACCCTTCAACCAAGCAAGGGACCGAGGAGAATTCTCCAAGGCTACAACCTGATCAGGTTTCTGGATATGATTGGCTGGCCAGCGAAGGGGCCTCATGTGGTTTGATACCGGCAAAGGGAAAGAAATAGCGCTTAGGATCATCACTGTCAAACTATGAAGAAGAGTTTGCATTGGTGGAATACCTCAAAACGGTCTCTTCCAGGCATCAGGACAATTCTTCCGAAAAGCAGTTCATCACCATTGGCACCCTGCGTCAAGAGCTTGAGAAAATATCTGCTCCAAAGGTGTCTCCAGAGCTTTTGGGCTTCATCGAATATTTGCCTGTCTCGGATCATACAAAGAGGCCAACAGCATTGGAGGCGCTACAGCATCCTTGAGAGACAGTGTTCATCCAAATACTGGGGGAATCAGTAGCGGGAATTGAGGCAACGCTCAAGCCTCAGCCATTACTCCACCAAGATCCCATAGCTCTCTTGCAAACGGGGTTGGGCGCCTTTGTGGAGCGCTTGTTGAGGTTTGTATAACGTGTCATGACTCACTGCTTGCAATCCATTCATCCTCGCAACATACTCCTCATACGGTCCTAGTTCCTTCGAGCAGCAGAGCGATTGCTGGGAGGTTGCATTGCCTGGGCACAACACGGCGGCGAATGAGTGTGGCTGGAGACGGCGAGGCATCTTGTTTTCAAAAGTCAAGTCCGGATCTTCCGGCGGCGAGCGGCGAGTATTAGGGCCCGCAGCAAGGAGAGGACAGCGATAACGAAAGGGACATTGTAGTTGTGCTTATACGTCAATGGGAGTCACATGGCAGAACTGTGCTCTTTCTGGTCTATCTTCTTCCATAGATAATCTCTCCTGCTCTCCCCCTTTATGATAAAGCTATAACTAAGCCGCGAAGGCGGACTTCGAGATGGAAGGTGTGGTCATACCTTGTCATCGAGTTGACCGGTTGTTGAGATTTCTTGTTCTTCGGATAGCTGTGACCATACTTTGCTGAAGTGTTTCTGCCCCCATCTTCCTTCCAAGCTTCACCCCAGCCCAAGGGTATATATATAGTCTGTAAACATGGGTGTCTTGCGGATTACGTTCTTTGCTTCAAGGGGGTTTTGAAACGTGCGGACCTCTCTATTCAAATATGAGCTAATCTACTCAGAAAGGAGGATGCTTTTATCTTACAAGTTGCCCTGCTTGTCTCGCCGCATGCGATAGATTCCATGCGGCAGAGTGTCAAAGCTCGAGTCGACGAGGAAATGCTGTTCCATATCGAGGATGATGTGAAAGGTTGTCTGTCTGACCTTAGGGGCCTGGAAGGGCTCAACATGAGCATAGTGTCTTCTTGTCTCAAAATTCCCTTCATACTCGCTCGTTGAACGACCTGCCCATATGAGGTAGGCTTTTATGGCGTCGACATGTTGTTCCCAATCATAATCCTCGCCATCGAATTCGTTCACTCGAACTGTTGTTGAGAATTCGTAAGATTGCTTGTCTTTCCAAAGCCTCCACTAAATTCATTCCTAACGCAGGATAAAGATACAGAATGGACACCGGTCGTTTGTATCCGGTATAGGTAGGGTACATGGAGCTGGCGCTAGTGGAATACCTGAAGGGGAGGCCGCTGGCGTACATTGACGAGATGAGGTACTTCCTCTGGAACGCCTTCGACGTCTTTGTCACCAAGGACACTGTCCGCCGTGCGCTCCGCCGCCACAAGATCACCAACAAGAGGCCGAAAAAGAGGGCCTCGGAGCGGAAATCGAAGCTTAGGCAAGTCTGGATGGAACGGCTTCATCATTGGCGCACTGACTAGCTCATCTTCGTTGATGAAAATGCTGCAAATGAGCACATCAAAGACCGAAAGCATGGCTGGGCGCCAATGAGGGCGAATTCTGTGGTGGCAAGGCCTCTGAAGAGGACACCCCGCCACAGTATCCTCCCTGCCTATACCATTGACGGTATACTCACCTTTGAGATCTCCACGGTGAATATACTTAGGTGCTTTTTGATGAGTTCGTGAAGGAGAAAGTGCTACCATTCTGTAGCAGATTCCCAGGTCCTGGAAGTGTTCTCGTCCTGAACAACGCCTCCTTTCATAAGTCAAAGGTAGGCTTCTTTCTTGGGTGGGATTCCTCACTCCACCCAAAGTCTCCTCAAATCGACGATCCAAGAAAGTGTCTCAAGTCAACAAGAGGCCTAGCAGGAGACCTGAAGCCTCACAAGTCATCTGGTGGGTGACGGAGAAGGCGAAGAAAGAGACGCGCATGAAGCCCGAAGATACTCCGAGAATCTGGTCAAAGCGGACTAGAGACTTTGAGAAGATAGGAGAGGGTATGGGAGAATCAGGCAGAAGAGGCAAAGGGCTCTGCAGGACGGGGCCCTGAGTACTCTCACGCTGGGGAAGGGAGAACAGAAAGTGTAGGAGGTGGTGACAGGAAGATTTTGTATATACACTCGAGGCGGCAAGGGCGGGGACTGACTGAGGCCAAGCGCTGTTTCGGTGCTGTGGCTTGCCAACGCATGTGAAGAGTCTGGGCTTTGTGAGGCCATTGATGGTCTCCATGGTAGGTTCTTTGCTTCTTGAGCAGCCTCAAACTCGGTGAGATACCGCAGATATTCCCGATATTTATCTCCCGTCTGCTATCCTAAGATTTCGGGTTTGTACTTCTCCCACGGCCCCGCCGCTCTCCGTTTCCAATCCCTCCTTCTGCTGTGACGGACTGCCATCGTTGGACGTAGTGTATGTAGACACGGGTGGGGACTTGAAAGCTTGCGACGCACTGTTGCGAGGGTTCAGAATCATGGATTGGGTGGAAACGGCGTTAAAGAAGGAGGTTTAGATCTGGCATCCGAAAGAGGAGGTTGGGAAGGTAAGGTATCGGGTATGAATCGAACATGACGATTTTATCACTGGATCAAGTGGAGAGTTAGTCAACGCAGGCGAAGAGAAGCTTGACTTGGGAAACGGGAGGTACCGGTGTAAGCTTTTCGTTGGCGAAAGAGAGATCCGTAGTGTTCAGGGGTGGAATAGGATAGAAGTTGAGACAGCAGCAGCGGATGAAGCTATGCAGATTCTCAAGGTCAAGTGATCAGGAGTAACGGAGACACTACTGCATCTTGAGCTACATCCGATGGAGTGGACTATCACCTACATAAGTGGCTCCTTGCGAGGCGTCCGATTAAGGATGGTCGACGTCCATTATTTGACACGGCGTTATCGCCTGTTATTTCCAGTGCCTGTGCCTGCGGTCCTCTTATCGGCTATTCTGGATATACAGCAGAATCTGGAAGATTCAGAATAATTTTATATAGTACGGGTGCTAATATGAATTCCTAGATGAGGGATGCCAAAAAACAGTTTTGTACCCAGCAGAGCTTAAACGGTTTCACAAACAAGCTTTTCCTGCGAGCATATACCCTAAACGGCATCAAACCCCTTGATGACCATGCCGTTCCCATTTTCCGTCGGGTCCGCAACAAGGCCATTCACGCGACCATCCGCCGGCCTCGCCTCACTGCTAACATGGGCTTTCGATTCCATATTGACGAGGGGAATGTGAGAGACCGTAGCCACCGATCCTCGCTGCCCCACATGCCCAAGCGAGCCATGGCGGCTATTGCTCCAATCTAAGGCGGTGCCGTCATCACCAGTCTTTGTAGGATGAGATTCGGTTTTGTTTCTTGATCGCAGAGATAGTCTTTCCGCAGCGTGGCGGAGTCCGGACAAGGAAAGGTTCCAACCGTGCCGGATTTGTTTGGTTATAGCGCGGGTGGCAGAGAAGCTTAGGCTGGGAAGGTTGCAGGCAATGAGACCGACGCCTATTTCGACAGCTGGCCAGGTGGAGAAAAGGAGACCGGATCCTGTGTACTTGGGATTAGCTATGGCAATCGCCAAGGAAAACGCAAAATGAGGAGTATAAGGGTTCCTATATGTCCGGCTCACATACCTTGGAAAAAGTTTGCCTGACCTCCAGTGTCTGCAATCGTAGGTTTCGTCAAGTAGACCAACTGGACAATTGTGTTGTTGAGACCGGCCACAAAGGCGCTTTCAGATATTAGATCGAGTCATGGGAATGGAATCGCGCAGACTCGTCACTCACAATCCTCCGAGTAAGAAAATCATTGCGATGCTCAATTTCCGCGAGAAATTTAGATGCAATTTCCAGACCTACATTGAATTCGCTAGGTCAGTCTCTGGTAAAGTACTGCGTTAACCAATAGCGGTAAGAGAGATTACTTACAAAGGGGATTGGGAGGATAAGTAGAAAGAAATCTATGAAGGTATCCAAGCAAAAAACACCCATCTGGATATCGAAACCCCATGGAGCGCAAACGGCCCAGCCACCTTCGAAATCGGCATGAAGATTTGTCCCGCAATATAAGATCCAGGAGAGGAAGGCATAAACTAGCCAGAGGAAGGAAAGGCCAATCAGAGTCCAGCTGCAAATATTAAAGATTCGGCCGATGAAGATACGGCGGTAGAAGAAAAGAATCGAGAGTTTGATAAGAGTGTTGGAAGCTATCCAGAATATCACTAATGCAGCCGTCACCTGGAATCGAGCGGCAGATTAGTATCTCTTCAATGACCAGTATACCAGGCAACGTTGAACTGGACTTGTACTTACTTGCGCAAGAACCCGTTGCGATTCTGTAACAGAATTGGGATCGGTAACAGCTTCCTCGACAAATGCATTCTTGAAGACTCCTAGACGGCATGTTATTCTCGAGAAATAGAGATGTTCGGAACGGTAAGCTACCAGTCAAGAGTGAGGCACAAGTGCCTGTTAGAAAAAGCTGACCGAGAGTCAATCCCTTTTCTACCTGTGCTGTGTCTGGACACTAACCCATGCAGGTAGGCAAAGCCAATCATCGATCTTCCAGGCGGTCTTTTGGTGCCAGCGCATGTAAAACCGAAGTCCCACGAGAATTCCGCCTATAATGGGAAAGCAAAATCCAATGGCGATAGCGCTACCACGTGATGCTATGCCCATCTTCGTGACCCACAAGACTTCTCAGAATGAAGAGCTGGAGAAGGTAGAAAGCAGGCTATATCATATGATGGTCGTAGCATGGGCTTTCATCAAATATGGGGGCCGAAGCACCCACATTATCTTCTCCCAGAGCTGATCCTCCCCGCAGTAAGTTTCGCAATGAAAAGCATGTGTGACGCGCAAGAATCACTTGTGCCACATCGACATCGGGAGCAATTTCACCATGATCAAGCATGGTGAGGCAATCATGCATCGAAGGAGAGAAGGAATTGGCGAACTTGGTTGGGAGCGAGGGTGGTTTCGAGAGATACTGGCCACGCAAAAATTGCAAACTTCGATGGCGCACCGATTACTCCCAGGAAAGTTTCTCCAGTCGCTCCGGGTCGTGATATGTATATTGGATAAGCCATAAACCAAGTTTGGAAACCAAATGATTCCGTGTACATTTGAAAAGTTGCGGATTTTGGGTGTAGACCGGAGGATGGGGACGGTGTTGTTTCCAGAATCGGAAGGGACTACAGCCTTCCTGCAACGGGAGCTGGTGGGTGATTGATTGATCGATTATTGGTTCATACTCGAGGACAGGCCTACTCGTGTCGCCCGGTTTATATGTGTGCATGTGACCGGCCAGGTGCCCGCATAACTCAACGACTCGATCTATGATTGGCTCGCACATGTATAAGGGACCAACGCGACGCCTAAGCTGCGGGTCATTTCACCGCCGATTTCCTCGTTTCAAGTACTTTGGGGGTATCCTGAGCTTACTAAAGGAACTAGGTAACGGGGCGACGAGTCGTGCCGCTTCAAGTCGTCATATCACTTTCAATCCTTGCAGCAGCCCCCCCGATAACTCCGAGCGGCAACGACTTCCCGCGGCCCCATGGGATGATGAGGTGATGGGCATTGCATGATATTCATGCAACCGACGTTGACTGCCTGGCTCATTCGCGCGCTTTCACTGTACATATCTCGCGCAATTCGTCCCCAGGCATATCTCGGGTAGACCCTGAAAATGTTGTGAACGGGTATCCCATTTTCGGTTGAGATGGAGCCCGAGGAGGCTCGTTAAGCCCTTTCGGTCGAACTCTACAATTTCCACCTGATTCTGCGATGATTCACTGGCGGCAAAGAAAGCACAACACAGCCACGTGACAGCATGCAGTGAATGGCCAAACCCTCATGTCACCCTCCTTCGGAGCTTCCATGTAGGTTCGTAAGCTGCTTGCCTCTCTACTGTGAGGGTATGCGCGACTACAATCATGGATTCGTACTGGGGAAGACTATTAAGGCTTTCCTTATTGTTTGCAAAGATATGAAGTATTGAATCTGCCCCACTGCTTAGAGATCGATTGACAAAAGGAACAGGCAAACAGCAACATCTTTCAACTACCACCATATCCTTTGTGAATACGAATCACCTGCCTTACGACCTTTCAAGTACCCATGAACAACAACTCAAACATGGAAGTAGTAAATATAGCAGCAGCAGAGGGTGAGGACACAGCGTCAACCAAGAGTGCTGTGTCAGAAAACCGAGCCGTTACGGAGCATATCGTGGATCTGGAACGAGACAAGCCCAACGAAGAATCGCCACGGAGAAGATACTATATATTCTCAGCTTTGCCTTCTGGTGACCCAGGACCCCCTCCAGACGGCGGAAGCACTGCTTGGCTACAAGTGCTGGCCGGCCACCTGATGGCTTTCATCACCTGGGGCCTCATCACGAGCTACGGTGTCTTCCAATCTCACTATGAAGAGGTACTCGGAATTGCACCATCTGATGTCTCGTGGATTGGGACGATACAGATATTCACGCTCCTTCTGGTCGGGACCTTTTCAGGAAGGGCAAGCGATGCAGGGCTTGTACACGAGGCCGTCTTCGCGGGCACCTTTCTGATTGTCTTTGGCATGTTCATGACAAGCCTATCAACCCAGTACTATCAGCTCTTTTTGTCCCAAGGGATGTGTATAGGTTTGGGCATGGGCATCTGCTACATGCCCGGACTCTCGGTACCCGCATCTTATTTCAAAGCCAAGAAGTCTCTTGCGGTGGCGATCATTGCTTCTGGAGCCGGGTCGGGAGGTCTCGTCTATCCTGCTATGGTGCAGCAGTTGCTTCCGCGTATAGGTCTATTCTCCGACTGCCCCAAGCCTCGGAGCGAAGAATGATATTGATTGGAAGCAGGGTTCGGATGGACTCTTCGCTCTATGGGCTTCGTCACGCTCGTCGCTGCCATCGCAATCAACTTACTTATCCGCATGCGTATACCTCCGCGAAGATTAGGGCCGATTGCCGATTGGAGAGCATTTACCGAACTACCATACGTATCTTTTGTCATCGGTTTCTTTCTCATCTATTGGGCCGCGTATTTTGCATTTTACTACGTAAGTACTTTTCAGCCTCGCTCGACGTTGATATCGATGGCGCCGGTGACGCAGGAGACAGATTGATACGTACGGCCACGCCTTTACCGGTTTCACGTCGACCGATTCGATCAACATTCTACTCACTTCCAACGGTCTCGGTATACCGGGCAGAATCCTACCCGGGTTTATCGCATCCCAATGGTGCGGCCCGCTCAACACGGCAATCCCAACGGCGACCATGGTCGCCATAATCTTATACTGCTGGATCGCTGTTGGAGACTCCCGCGGCAGACTGTACGTGTTCGCCGCCATTTACGGCCTCGCCGCGTCTGCCATCCAAGCTCTTTTTTCGGTCTCGCTCGTTGCGCTCACGGACGACCTGAGCAAGCTGGGCACCCGGATGGGGATGGTTTTCAGCGTGGTGGCTTTTGCAACGCTGACCGGAAGCCCTCTTGCTGGAGCCCTAATCCGGGCGGACGGTGGGACTTATCTAGGGCCGCAGATTTGGGCAGGGACAAGCATGCTTCTAGGCGCGGTGGCTTTGACCGTTGCGCGAGTTGGGCGGACGGGTTTAGTCCTACGGGCGAAGACGTAGAAATGGGTCGTACCTATGAACAGATAGTGGCTACAAGGATTTAGAACAACCATGATTTGAATCAAAAGCATATTCATCAGTAGAGCGGTTGAATTGCCTGTATCTCAATCCGTGCTTGCCCGTCCAAATTGGGAACAACATGAAATCAACCCGCTTTGCCGTTAAAAAACGAGAGAATAAACGTCATGAATCATCATTACCAAGTAAGCCGTACATCGCCTTCAACCCGCCAGTCTACCTCAGGAAACCTCGTCAAACCACCCTGTCACCCTACTCCAGTTCGACTATAGTAGCCTTTCACCATCATCGCCCAACAACCAAGACAACCCTTTTCAGGCGAGCCTCCATGCCCACCCACCCAAACCCCCTTTCGCAACCACAAGGCCCCTCCAAAAAGACGCTAGTGCTCCGCATACGAACTTGCCTCTTTCTCACCTACTTGCAACATGGGGTCGGTTTCGAAGTGGGCTCTCTTGCGGCTGCCACTCGCAGCATATGAGGATGCCTTCTTCTCGCCGACTTGGAGCATCGGGTCGGTTTCGAAATGGGCTCTCTTGCGGCTGCCACTCGCAGCATGCGAGGATGACCTCACCTCGCTGACTTGGAGCATCGGGTCGGTCTCGAAGTCTGGCAGCACGGATCAGCCTGGGCTGCTCGGCGCGCACGTGGGGAGGATCAATCAAGGATCATGCTCACGAGCAGGGTGAGCGACCGGAGCTGCGGCTACAAAGGCAGCTAGGAAGGTGACGAGGAGCGTGGTAGCGAGCATGTTGAATCGGTGAGGTGAATGGTTTTGAAGAAGGAATGGCGGAATCGATGGATAAGGAGGAGACTCTTTCCCGGGTTCTTAGTTTCTTCCGTCTTTCTCTTTGAAGGAGGCTCGAGAGAAGAGGATGATGGTTCGATATTTGATCTTTTCCGAGATATTTCTCCTGGCGTTTAGGGCCCCCCAAATGGTAGACACTCTGACCAATCAGGCAACAATGTTCGCCGACGTCTCAAGCTCAAGCTCAAGCTCAGCACTGTGACATCCGGGTCTCTATCCAAAAGGAGCTCTCTTGGGGAATGCATGCATCTAGCCTATGAGGAAGTAAGACTTGATCACACGTTGCAAATCCCATGACCCTTCAACGTTGCGTGCTTTCCGGAGCCTGGATCCGGGATGGTCAGAAGACACCCCAGATTGTCAAATGCCTTCATTCGCGACGAGATCATCCACTCTTCTCGTATAACGGTTAGGATCCTTCTCTTGACGGCCTAGCCTTACCCCTCTCAAACCCGTTGTCCCGCAGTCCGCATTATCGATGCATAATCGCTGCATTGCATGGTGCTTTCTCTCCAGGCTAATTACATCATGAGCATAATAGCTACATGCAGCCATGTCCATATTCGTCGATTTGCCCGGTGAGCTGCTGGTGAACCAATCTTCTGCTCGCTTCTTCGGCATATATGTTCATGGAGGGACCAGACTGGAAAAAAGGAGCAACCAAAGTACTCCGTTTTTCTTTCCCCAAACGCTCTCTGCCACCTGAAACTGAATATTATTTTGGTTGCTTCATGATATAGAAACACACATTTGAAACTTTTTTTTATCCTGTCAATACATCTCTGGCTATTAGCAACCTAGGTTTCAATTCTCTTTGGCTTCCAACTCGCTCTTTCCTGTGCAAGGTCAACTATCAGTGCTACAATGTTCAGCGCAGCCATCTACTCGCCGCTCTCAGATACCGAAACGTATGGAAAAGAGCGCATATCGGGCAAAAGGTCAGAAATCCCATTGCTCGACGAAGGCGACCCGTTCTCCTCCAAGAAGAGCGGACGGAAAGCAAGACGGTATGTGACCTGGATCATATACTTCGGGAGTATATTAGCCACGTCAGGCTTGCTCGTCACAATACAGCAAAATCTTCGGGACACCCGACGCGAATGTTGGGATATGTTCAACTACTACTGTCAGTAACCCCGTCAGCTTTGCTCTTACAGAGATCAACGAACCGAAAAGAGGCTGACCTCGATGCGCCCCCAGGGCGCGTTTCAATAGCCCCCGTCAACGACGCAGTTGCTCCTTACCCCTTCGTCCACCGACAATTCAACGGCTCGCTCTGGTATGATACCCCCTTCAAGGGCCCACCGACGCCAGAAGTGGAAAAAGCATGGTACGATATCACAACATGTAAGTCAATCAATAGATACCCTGCTTGCTCCCCAAGAGTTTCCCCTCCCAATCCCCACTGCTTGCCAAGACGCGCGTTGCCATTGATTCGCACTCACTCCGAAAACAAACAGTCGGCATGATCGGCGTCAGCAAAAAAGACATGACCAAAATCCACCACCCTGACTGGTCCGCACAATTCCCGCCCGAAACCGGCGCCGGCGACAACAAATACATCGCAGCCACAATCGGTGCCCACCAGCTGCACTGCCTGCACTATATTTGGCAGGACCACTACATGTCCTACTTCCCCAAGACGGCGGACAAGGCGCAGCGCGTGCCGGAGCTGTACGAGCGGCACTACGAGCACTGCGTGGACTACATCCGGCAGAGCCTCATGTGCCAATTCGACACGGGCATCATCCCGTACAATTGGGTGCTGGACCATCAGAATCCGACGCCGAATGCGAATACGCATCACAAATGTGTGAATTGGGATGCGCTGCAGGCGTGGCTGAAGGATAGGGCGGTGGATATGCCGGAGGGCTTCGAGTGGTATCAGCCTGAGGGGGCGGTGACTATGAGCTATAACCCGTAGGACGTGTTGAGATGTGAGGAGGTTGGATGACGGGCGCGTGGATGATCTTTTTTAAAGGCGGTTTAGCATGCGGATGAAAGGAGAGGTTTGGACGGGGATGAAGAGGCCATTCCTGCTATTCGTCGACAGTTAGATTGAAGTTTCTCACATGGATCCTGAGCAATCTGGGGTGTGTACGGAGTCAAAATACATTAGGGATGTTGAGCGACTACTCTTTTCTGCCTTGTCTTCTGAGATTTGATTCCAGAGGTTAGGTCTGTAATACCTATATCCCATATGCAGCAAGATACAAACCAACAGAACAAGTGATTTGATCGATTGTGAGCTCAATATCGTCTGCTCGCAAATCTCCGAAACACTTCGTCCTTATCGAACAACCGTGTGACTTCCTCCTGCTCGTTGATCACAAATTCGCAGCTCCCGTCCGGCAGCCGCGGCAGCACCACCGGCATCCCGGGGATGAGCCCTCGAGAAGGGAGCCGAAACGCCTCCATCTTCCCCCCCAACGCCTCCCCAAAGTCTAGCTCGTGCATCTCGAACCCAAAGTAGCTGACGAGCAGGACACTCCCCATCGACAGATCCTCCAAGACCGACGGCCGCGTGAGCACCTCCGTGTGCGTCCTCTCGACGAAGCCGAGCAGATCGCGGAACTTGTCCGCCGTGGCGCCGCCTATTTCGGTGCGGATCGCGCGCGCCGCAGCTTGGAGCCCAGGAACGCGAGAAGCATTGGTCACGCTGTCGGTACCGCGTGCGAGGCGGGGCAGAGCAAGGGAAGCCTTGATGGCGTAGATGGCGTTGCCGAAGAACGGCTCGGGGAGATGGAGGCGGGTGCGGCAGTCGACAGCCTGACTGAGATGGGTGATTGTGCCGGCAGAGAGGACGCCGACGCCGTGGCGGGCGAGCATGATGCTGCGCCAGATCAGTGCAGCGATGGCGTCGTGCGTTGATATGCTGATGGCTTGATTGGGAAAGTGAGGGGTTTGCTGACTATTTGGCCGATGCGAGGTGCTGATAGCAGCAGGAGCAGACGGCAAGAGCAATGATGATGACGCGGCCAATTTCAGGGCACGAAGCGAGTCGCTGCTGATGTGGAAAGTTGTGCAGAGGGTTTTCGTCCTGACAGAGCCGTCAGGGAATTTGAGGGGCGATGCCGTCCAGGCTGAATGGTTCTCAATGACACCGGGAAAGTCGTTTCCCGAGAGGATGAAGGCCCGGTCGGATGAGTAAGTATGCTTTAACGTTCCTTCATGGCCGGTGAAGTGACTCGCGAGCTCACCGGCTTGAGCTCTGCGGAGTTTGTCCGCGAAGAGCTTCAGGACATCTGAAATGCCGCGCCCATCGCAGACGATGTGAATGATGGAGACGATCAACAGAAGACCACCTTCGACGAAGTTGGCCCGCATGCGGCATACATCAATCGCGCTCTCTCGGACGTAGATGGGTTCGGGGAAGGGGCAGAGCTGTTCAGTGTCTAAGAGCGATGGGGAGAAGTGAGTGTTGCGTAAAGCCATATAATTTATCTCGTGGGCAAGATCCTTAATCTCAAGATATGCGGCACCGCGCGGACGGATGTCTCGTAGCCATGGTTGATCCTTAGAGAAAGGTACAATTGAACCAGCCAGAAAAGGGAGCTCTTCCACTGTAGACTGCAAGGCCACAAATAGCAAGTGGGCGATATTCTCCTTGTGCTCGGTGCTATTGTTTAGCAAGGGGAAACACAGAACTCTTTTTGAGTATAGGGGAGTCATTCGTTTGTCCCATTGAGAGAGCTGAAGAGTGAAAGGAGGACATGGAATTGCAAAGGTCTTTTCCATCATCTGAGCTTGAATCTCGATCGAGAGGTTTGTGAAATTTCAGGTATGTAGCAACTCAAGATATAAAGCCTAGCCAAGAGCAAGCATTTGATGTTCATTAATAATTATCTAGAAAGAAATTGTTAACTTAATATAGTTAGGTATTATCTAGTGTGACCGTTGTAATAAGTAAGTTAAGTTAGATTAAGTTTTATCAAGTTTACTTAATTTAACGGTCACGCTAAGCAGGGTCTGAGTAATGGGTGAGTGGAGGGTAAGTAGCGGGTGACTAGCGCCTGAGCAGAGCAGCGGGAGCTTACTAACCCGACTGGAAGGGCAAGCAGTTCTTTGTAGGCCACCCTACCTGAATAGTCATAGCCACCGTCTACGGAAAGTTAGCGAGGTTATGGTGGGGCTATGACGGGGCTTAGCGCCCACTTTGCCGCCATCAGCACTTCTATTGGCAGGAAAACTTTCACGATGGTAGTCTTTTACCTCGCAGTGGTCTCTTACCCTGCGGCCGCATCGCTGCCACAAGGCTGAATCGGTCTATGAATAGAAGAAGAAGAATGTCCTGCTCTACCTTGCAGTCTTCTGCAGCCTTCTGTTCTTCGGTCCTCTTTTGTCCTTGCAATAGAATTGCCGGTTGTCCTGATTTCCGAGCAACTTGGGTCCGCGGATATGAGAGTAAGAGGACATCAATGGGCTTTGTTTTGTGTTCTCGATAGTCAATAAAGCTAAGCACTTAGGCTTTCATGAATTAGGAACATATCATTCTAATTCTATTTCACTTCATGTTAGTGTGATTATCACGGATTCTGTTACCCTAGACACTGCGGGCTCAAAGACAGATTGACGCTAAAAAAGGGATGGTTGGCGCCAACCAATTATGAGAACGTGGTCGCCGTAGTGTATTGTACAAACCCATGGGAATCAAACCCTTTTACATTTGCGTTCAAGTCATAGCAGGCACTGGAAAAGCTCTCAAGGCTCAGTGTCCCTGCTCCCTCCCACTTTCCGAGCTCCAAATCAGCGACGCTCGTCGCCTCAAATTCAACATCTAGACGACGCAATCGGTGATTCAGACCGCGTGATGAATAGGCCAGACGATTGTCTAGCAGGTTATCACTCCTTACTTCAAGTTCTCGAGGAGGAGTATAATGGTGATGCTGGCGCCTTGATTGCTAGGCTCTACTACGACGCCTTCCAAATCAGCATCACTCATGGCGACCAGGCTCGAGCGAGCCGTTTCGCGGAGAGGGGATACAATTTGAGAGTAATTTGCGAAGGGGAGGATAGCCCGGAGACGCGGAAAACGAAGAACTTGATGGAATATCCAGCGGGGCACAGGAATTTCGGGGCTTCTACGAGGTGGAAGACTGCTGAGGGGCTGGTGCTGAAGGGGCTGGTGCTGAAGGGGCTGGATACTGGTGGGTTTGAGAGGTGGTTGTGGGGACAAGGGAGGTATTCCTCTCTGTTGTGAATACCTTCCAGTAAATCAACCACTCGATTTCAATCGAAGTCGGTCTGCGACATCATAAGTCGAGCGCTGCAAAGATTTTCAACAGGAGTACCTCCCATCTCCTGATTACGTGAAATCTTCAATAGTCTCACACCGGTAAAGCTGCTGGTCGCAAAGAAGATCGTCATAGGCCACGTGACGTCAGCCCCACTTTGGTGCCCAACACGATCAACCTTTTTCATTCTTTGTATTGTTGGCGCATCAGTAATTTAAAAGACGCACAAAAAACTTCTGCTGAAACAACAGCATTCTTCTGGCTTTGCGCATAGCACCCGGCTTTCCCTTCCAATCCCTTATCTTGTGCATTTCAAGTGACCTACAGCTATTAAGGTGATAAGCAGGTAACTACTTTCATCTGCCATGAAATTGGTCGTTTACTTTAGCTGACATTCACCGTAGCTTTGCGCGACTTCCTATCCCTTCCTTCGCCCTGCCCGAGATCACACGTAACATCATACACTATCGAACTTCTTGAATAGAGATCAAGATTGCAAGCTGCCCGGGAGAGGAGTGTACGACTATTCTCAATCCACAACCGGCTCCTGTTGCTGCTCGATACCTATCTTCACCTCCTTCGAGCTCACGATCTCCCGTTGGTCGTTGACTGAGGAGTCGAACGCAATATCTCATCGACATCCGCAAATCAAGCTGCCCTTGTCTTTCGCCGGGCATACTGGGCTACAGTTCCGCGTATAGCTTGAATTACGGACCACTCTCTTTGACAAAGGCCTAGTGAGGAACTACGTCAAGGCATGGAGGAGTGAAATTGACATAGGATAGATCCGCTTGATACGGACATATTTCGCAACACATCGCCAGCCATTGGTTATGTCCGGGCAGGTGCGTTAGATTGTATCAACCCCTTCGACGCATACACGAAGCTAACTCAAATTTGCACATATAGCGTGGAGATAAAGCACTCGGAGGAGAAGAAGAATATCTAGTATTGCACACATTCGACGCGGTAGATTACGACAGATGAATAACAGGCAGAGGTACATTGATCACGGTCTATGATCCCAATGCAACGGATAACAGCAAACCATACTGGGAACACGAAAACACCACCGAAGAAGGGAAGAATCGTGTTCCCAAGGGTTTCAAGGTTACATAGATGGCTCGGTAAAGATGACCAAGTCGGCCTTAGCATGAATATGTTGGTCATTTGATCTCCCGTTTCTGGGCCGACCCACAAAGTGATAGAGATGTCTTGGGTTGGGTCCTTGGGGATCATTGTAGTCAGGCAATCCGTCGTCGGCTCTTCTAAACTCCTTTCCATTCTCCAATGGTGACTGGTCTGAACTGCATCGGAGAGTAGGTTGCCCAAGAGTGGTATCTGACTGATCGGCGATTTCGAGAGCATGTACTGAATTTCTTCGGTAGATATTGTTAGCAATGCTTTACTTATGGTGGCAGCTGATTTCTGCTTACGCCTACTTGTCTGGATTGGGACTGTTTCTTGTCCTTCATCGATATGCTTGCGCTTCTGTGATATTGCCGAATCTTTTTGGGGTACCGAACAATTATCAAGAGCTACTTGTTCGTCAGAAATATCACCTCTCATCTTTACGTAGAGCGGACTTGACCTTCGAGAAATGTACTGTAGCTATTAGATCGCCGTAAAGGTTCTTCTGCTGCGAACGCACGCAGAATTTCGCCGATTTGCATGGGCCATGCTTGGAATACCTCCGGTTCTACATTCTCGATGAGGTATTCAAACGCATGGTCTGGCATGAAACCTCATGTCCAGACTGTAGGGGGAAAAGCTGCTGCCCAAGAGATAATCCCATGAGGGCTCAAGCAACGGATCCACTCGCATCTGGTACGAGTGAGCTTATTTCTTGACTTGACCGAGCTCGAGTCAATTGGAGAATCCTTAGGACCATCGAAGAACAGCGTGATGTTTCTTCTGAAGGTTGCTGGACCCTTTGGTCGCCCGTGTGCGATGAGGTGGTCCCTAGCTGAAACTGCCTGGGCCGCGAGTGCCTTGCCCTCCCCTTCTGTCCACTTTACGTAGTCCTCCTTCAGATGATCAATTTTGTCTGCAAACTTTGCTACAACTTCCCAGATACGCGTGTTGGCAGAATCCAAAGCGTGATACTGTTGTTTCGTGAGGGTAGCATTTGGATTCAACGAATCGAATGCTTCGGCGGTGTATTCGGCTTTCCTAGCCAGAGCTTCTAGCGACAGGATGGCGGAGCCTATCGACATTGCTGAAAGATTTCTAGCAATTGACAATCTAATTAATTGTAGGAAATGGAAAATGAAAGCGAAGATGAAGAAAGATCAATCCATCACAAAGCGGGGTAGCGAGCCAAGAGAAACTCCTTAGTGTCGTCGATCTGAACGTGGCTTGCATAAATTTGCAAATATTGATAACGCCTTTAGACTTGAACAGGCACAATAAATTGCATCTCTTCCATCCATCACGCTTCACCCTATTCCAGATATCTGAGCGGGAGCTCGCATTAGGCACGATGGTGTAAGTCCTACGCTTATGCACCAGAATGCTACTCACGCTGGGAAGGAAGACAACGTCAGAGGACCTAGTCGATCGATCTAGGTGTTCACACTCATGGGTTCATGCATTCATGTGCGAGATAGTTTTTCGACCGACTGTATTTACCGCCGAGATGGGAAAAGATCGTGCAGGAGATGAATCCGAGTTCCGGAGAAGAGAATGGGTTGTGTTGAACTCTTGGAAGAGATATACATAAACGTCTTCCTAAGCTCTATTTCCAGTTCTCCTCATCAATCCAGAATTTCCCATTTGTCACGCCGCGGTCTAAATAGACAGGCAGAGCTAATCTTGTAAGCAGATAAAAACATCCTTCTCAAACAGCCCTATCGCTCGCCTCATAGATCTTTGTTCTTCGGGATTGCTCCTTCACCAAGACAATGGCACCAACAGAAATTGCTCCGAAGCCATCTGTCTCTCCGCAACCACCGACTACACCTCCCAGGAGCCCTACATTCCCACCTTTCCCACAGTCCATTGCGGTCGACGATCTCAAGAGATTGGTGGTAGGGTTTATTAAGGAAGCCCAAAAGGTGGAATACACAGATAAAGTCCAAGCCTTAGCCTCCGTAGCTGAGAAGCATGTTCCGCCTGCGGGATCGGGAGCTCGCGCTTCGAGGCTGGAGGATAAAACTGTTGACGAACGGTATTTCCCCTCACTTTAGGCTTATGTGGTTAAGCTAATTACAATGCAGCTGGAATGATAAGACAAGTCGGTACGAGACTGTGGAGTCCGCACCTGCAGGAGAAATGGACGGGCTGGACGAGTATGTCCTTGTCGCTCGCGCACGGATCGGTAAGTACATCGATATGGGTAAGGAGCTTGATCGCTGAGAGACATTAGACAAGAAGACTTCGGATCCGGTGTTCTATATTGACATCAAGTCGGAAAAATTGCGAGATATTCTGAGAATAGTCCTACACGACATCCATGGTGTCTCCCTGAGGGAGGACAAACCTCAGGTATGGCTTTCTGTCTTTTTGCATAAATCTCTGACTTACACTCACCTAGATCGAACGAAATCTCCTCTATCAGTACCTTCCGGAATTGGAAGCGTACCGGACCAAATTGAGCGACGACGTCGGTCAAGAGGCTGCGGAGCTGAAGCACCTCAGTCTAATGGCAGACTTCATCAAGAGTAAATACGCCTCAACGATGGCTCGTCTGATTCCGCTTCTCGAAAATGGAGAAGTCACATACGAACTGCTTTGGGCTCTCTTTAAACCGAACACGATCGTATATACCACATGTCTCGATACGGAGAAATCCTTATGCTTTCGGTTTGACATGGGCGAAGAAAAGACGACGGCGACCGGCATAACATATTTCCACATGGAGTGCCGATATCTCGATTCTGACGGAGCTGTCTTTGGCGAAGTCTCGGCGGCACTAGGTATTGCGAAATTTGCTGGTATTAAGCGGATCGTCACCCTCGCCGCATTTCCCCTTGCGTACCATCCGCGCAGAAGCGAGATGAGGGTCAGTCTCGTAGAACGGGGCCGGCGGTTCGTTTCCTTGTTGGGCGTGCACCACCTTCAGTACTACGGAAACGCCTTTTTAATGGAAAAAGGGGAGGTGGTTGAGGTTCCTGTCAAAAGTCGAATCATGGTCGATGCTGCCTTCTTCCGTGAGAACAACCCCAACTATGTCAGACCACGTATCAGCGGATTGACCGGTAAAAAATCGTTGGATGACCGATGGTTTACTCTTGTGCCTGAAAATGAGGTCAAGAGCAACGGCAGGGAGCCAAGTAAGATGAAGGAGGACGATTTGCTCCTTTGCAGCCCAACCGTGCGCGGGTGGAGCTTTGGCAACAAATTATGGCGTGAGTTTTTCCTCTCGCTGAACGATGACAGGATAAGATAATAAGCTAACGACCTCCGAAGTTGAGTTTGCGGTGGATGATATCTCCAACATTGTTTGGAACCCATCGTCTTTTGCCAATCTCGCGATCCTCTCAGAAAAAGCAACTTGTCCTGGCCCTCGCTAAGGCTCATCTCGGCGAAACATCCGACCATACGTTTGACGACTTCGTGGTGGGAAAGGGACGGGGCCTAATTATGCTCTTACAGTAATGTATACAACGTCTAATCGAAAATTCTTACGCTGACATCCGGTTCAGTGGCCCTCCTGGGGTTGGTAAGACATTGACCGCAGAGGGACTATCGAAGCAACTGAAACGGCCACTTTACGCGGTATGTGCTCGTCCCGTTCAATGCTGTTGGGCATTCTGACCATCCAGGTTTCCGCCGGAGAGCTGGGTCATGAACCGAAGAAGCTGGAGGATCAATTGTCCCATATCTCTCAACTGGCGTATCACTGGAAAGCCTTGGTCCTTCTGGATGAAGCGGATGTATTCGTGCAGGCGCGCTCGATCGACAGTCATCAAAACGCTCGCGTCTCGGTCTTCCTCCGCAAGCTCGAGTACAATCAAGAGATCATGTTTCTCACGACCAACCGAGTCAGGGACTTCGATGATGCAATCCAGAGCAGGATCACTCTGGCGGTGAGGTACGAGCCGCTGAGTCTCGCCACCAGAAAGCAGGTCTGGGCAAGCTTTTTGAAAAAGGCCGTAACAGTCAACGGAGCGGCAAAATACAATCCCGAAGACCTCGATGGGTTGGCGAGGAAAAATCTCAACGGTCGGCAGGTTAGAGCTCCATTGTCGGATCCTGTCAAATCTGTCAATACTGACCGAGTCGTTCATCGTAGATCAAAAACATGGTTGCCGCGGCTCATGCGTTAGCCGTGTATCACAACACCAAGGTGTCTATGTCTCATTTGGAATTGGTCACCGGTTTGAGCGAGGAGTTTGAATCTGATTTTGGTGGTGCTGGCCAAGTTTCCAACAAGCACTCTTACCTCTGAGAATACTCCGGTGGTCCCAGACTCTTCTGACCCTGAGAAGGGTCCCCTAGTCACATATTCTGAGAAGTTTGCCGTATTTGCTGCTATGCCAGCTTTGAATGGAGGCAGAGAGGGGATACAGCTTCTGCGTTTGGATATGCAATAGTTCGAGAGATTCATTGTCAAGGAACAGGTAATAAAATATGTTCCAAATAGAGATGTCTTTCGAGCTGTCTGCATAGTTCATAATCAGGGTGAAAAGCAGAATGTTTCGAGCTATATACATTGTCAACCGAGCTCTCGACAGCGGGCAGTAAGATAGACCGAGTACTGCCGCCTCATGGTCCCAGCAGGTGATATCGAGTCGACGAGACTCTGCTTTTCATCAGTGAAGGGATTCCTCTTCGAAATAGGGCTAACCAACTTGATCCGCTATTAGAGTAGCTCGTGAATAGAATATTACGCACGTCTCCACATCCTAGAAGTAATACGTTCGCTTCTTGCTCATGTGGAAGGTCTTGCGTCAGGCATACGGCCGGCGTATTACCTACGGGGTAGAAAAAAGAGATAATATTGACCAACGTTGGATGAAGCATGTCTGGAGAGCTGCGAAGCGCCCCCAACGAGAGTACTGGGGATGGAAGCGGTATGGGAGCGCTGTCAACCGTCTATTCTGGCAGTCCTTGCTACCTTTTGTTTCGCCTCAGGCATTCTCTAGGAGGATGGTCAGGTGCCGAAGCGGTCTCACCAGCCAATCATGAGCCATGCTGCGGAACCGAGTAGGCAGGGGTAGGCTTAATCATGGTGGCTGAAGTCTTCCAAGCTTAGCGCAGATATCGCCCGAATGCACTACACGAGGGGTAGAGTCAAAGTTCGCAGCTAGTCCAGAAGCTCTGTCAATTGGATTGTTTTAATTAGTGGGATGCTTCAATAAAATTAAAATCATATGACATTGAGCACGAGCCACCCGTGCCACCAAGGTGAGGGTCTGAATTTCCATTTCAACTTCACCATTGCCTGACTTTCTTCGCCAGTTGCAATTTCCATCAACCCCGCATCTACGAGATCGTCATGTCGGCAGCTGAGTCGAAAGAGGATCATCTACAATGGACTCCGCTGACAAGCCCGAAAGTCAAGGAAATCCTATCTCTGTTTGAATCATGGCTTGCCAATGCGAGATTTGAGATAGCAGACCACAAGAAGAGCGAGAACTTGAAGATCTGCGTTGACCCTAACCTCGACGAAGCATCTCAACCAATTCTAATTGAATTGGGCATCTACAATAAGGTGATCTTGACTGATCGATTTGTGTCCTGACTTACAAGATCTAGATTCACTCACGACGCCTTACATACAGTGTAATACGTATCCTCCCGTCATACACTGCCCCACTCGAGAACTCGACCGGTTCGGCAGACTTAGTTCCAGTTCGAATTATAGAAGGAAATCCAACTGTCTCGGGCCAACTTTTACAAATTGGATGGTCGATACACATCACTAAAGGGGTTGAAGTTAGTTCAGCGCTGGACCTACTTGTTATAGTGGCTCACTAAGCTATTCTAATATCTGGTCCTATACGGTGGTCGAGGGCATTTGTGGAAGCAAAGGCGGCGGGTTACCTGGTGTGCGCGTCGCCAAGTGGAATCTGAGTTCTGAACTATCATTTGAGAGAGGAGGTGGGTTGGTGTGTGCAAGTGTTGCAAGATCGTATGGACATCCTGAAGTACCAAGTGGAAGAGGAGGAAGGTTGGCTTGTGCAAGTGTCGCAAGATCGTATTGAAATCCTGAAGTATCAAGTGGAAGAGGAGGAAGGTTGGCTTGTGCAAGTGTCGCAAGATCGTATTGAAATCCTGAAGTACCAAGTGGAAGAGGAGGAAGGTTGGCTTGTGCAAGTGTCGCAAGATCGTATTGAAATCCTGAAGTATCAAGTGGAAGAGAAGGAGGGTTGGCGTGTGCAAGTTTTGCAAGATCACACCGATATTCCAAATTGTTGGCTGAGAGAGACAAAGGATTGGATTTTACGAGAGATGTGAACTCGAAAGGAAGCGTTGAGCCGATTGTGGGTTCGCACACGGCCATCCATTGCGTAGGGTTCATATTGTCTGCATTGTTTCGGCTTTCAGTGATTCGTGGTTTTCCCTAGCAATCCTGCATAACATACTGTTTTTACTTGTATCTGATTGCATGAACGTGGTCGGAATGTCACTTTGTGAATCGGCTTGATAAGATGGCGATGTCGTGGCCGGTTGAAGCTCTGCATTCTTTAGCAGATCACAAATGACTTGGAGCAATGAGTTCATATACGTGCGGCGGTGCCAAACATTTCCATTCCAGTCCGATTGTGTCCTTTTTGTACGTGTCAGTGTTGATCGATCTAGGCAAGATGGAAACGACATACCCGCAGTTGCGCCCTCCCACTGGTCAGGCCTAGAAAACACTTCATGCGTTTGTGTCCGAGAGTTTTCTGTATCTTGAAGTCCGTTCGTCGTTTCCATTGCTCTTGGCAATTGTGGCATGATCGTACGTGCAGCGGTAACCAACATGTTTATTGTATTCCCATTGCGTCCTTTTTGTACATTTCAGTGTTGATCGATCTGGACAAAATCGAAACGGCATATCTGCAGCTGCGCCCTCTCAGTGTTCATGTGTTTGCGTTCGAGAGCGTTCTGCGTCTTGATGGCTGGGTTCTGTATCTTGAAGGCCGTTGGCCGTCTTCCTTGGCCTGGATGGGGAATGAGTCTCAGGGCGCAAAATGTCTTGGACATCGGATTGCGAAAGGTTATCATCCTGATTGAATCGGCGACGCTTTTTCCTCGATTCATAGACCAAAATTTCCCAATCATTGACGTCCACGGTTGTATTCAAATGGCGATCCAATTGCTTCGTTGCTTTATGTGATAAGCGCTTCCTCTGCTCAATCAAATAGAATTGCTCCATAGTTGGAGAGATGCCATCCTTCTCCTGAGTCTTCTTCACATTGCATTTATCAATGTGCTTGTTCAGTGTGCGCAGACGAGTGAAGGACCCATTGCAGAATGAACATTTCTCGTTGATCTCAATGTCTAAAGATCGATTCTCGATTATTCTTCAGTATATTCCATGTTCAGCAAGAGCCACATACGAGTCGTGTAATGTCGCAATAAATTCTTCTTTGCAGTAAATAATGTTCTTTCCGTGCCCGCGCAGTCTGCGTGCGAACATCTAAGATCTTTAATAGCAGTTTCAGTAAGCTGAGCTGGGCACTGGCTGCTTTCGTCTTCCGAGGAGTCAGGATTCTCAGTAGGAAGGCTCGATGATTGATATTCGGTATGTACGAACGCGCTTTGAAGCTCTGCGAGCAAGTTTCGCACGCGAATCTAGGTAGGAAATATTAGCTCGAGATTGGCCGATGCAAGACAAGGTTGATGGACTCTGTAGACTGCCAGGTGAGCGTATAAGTCTTCATGCGTTGGGAAATTCTGCGAACAAGTCTGGCATAACCATTGAGAATGGCGATTTTCGAACATTCTGAACAAGTTTGTGTATACGAAGGGAGAAAGAGTGAGCTTGCACCTCGTGCCTTAGCACATTCCCTGGGGAAACACGCTAGTATTAGTTTAAACGCTAGTATTCATTGAGTCACGCTAGACTCAGCCGATAGTCTTGATTAAGACTAGCTCAATTTATACTGAAATGGCTCAGTGAGAGAGTGGGAAACTCCTAATTTACGGGTACTCTACGTTCTCTCATCTTCAAGCACGTAGAATAGAATGATATGAATAGGTCATCCGGATCTGTGTTTACCCTTTAACAGTCTACACGCCACTTCTGCGGACGTTCGGAAAAGAGAAAGATGGATCTCTGTATCAGGAAAAGGGTGTTGGAATCGGTGCGGATGACTTCGCATATACAATTCCAAACGAAACCAATCAGAAGATCACAGAAACTCCATTGTCAACACAATGCAAACAGATGTTCCAAGGAAGACCCCGTAGACGCTGATCGCAGATTCGAAAGAGACACTCGTTTCTAATCGCAGCCAGACGAGCATTTCTTGTGTCCACATTTCACAGTGATATAGATGCCGACAGGAGCAAAGTGGGCCCATTGCACTTGCAACACTGTCCGCTAAGTTCGTTTGGTACCCGCTTTCCTTCGCTCCTTGCTTATTCCTCTTTCTAAAGCCGAAGGCTCGGATCAACAATGATACTGCTTTCAGTAATTGTTCACACTCAGCCTTCCATCGCTTCTCATTGTCTTGCTGGGCTTGACTGGCTCGAATTCCAAAGGCATCTCTTTCAGAGGCACCCACGTCCGTGGCTTTGAAGATATTGCGTCTGCGTATGCTTTCATGTCCCAGTTCATACTATTCGGCTCAGCCTCTCGCGTTGGGGGCCTATCCTCAAAACGTATGTGGGAAATGCTCATCGATGATTGGCGGTTCGTTGTACGTAGTGCAATGATTTTAGTGGCGAATTGATGAACAAAGTCGGCGAGACAAGGGAACGTCGTTGTAAATAGTACGAACACCTTTTTAATTTTCGTCAGCGATGCACGTTTAATGTGAGAACATTGATTGATCTCAAGAAGCAGAGTCTGAAACCTCTTCAACTTTCATCCCCCAACCAGAATACACAATGCCGAGATGGCAATCGTAAAAAAGCAGATGAACACTCTCACAGGTGTTAATCGATTGTTTCGAGAACATGTGAAAACCCAGACATATTCAACATTCAAAAGGCTGTATTCTAACAAACTTGCACCACAAAAATACCAGAATCAAATAGAATAGTTTTGAAAGCTAAAGCTAAAGCGTAAGTCAGCTAATGTAGTTCTTTTCTTAACGGGAGTAATGAGACTGTGCCTTGTGAAAAGTACTGCTTCTGAGAGCGAAAGGAGCATGATGCAACCATGAAGGATCCAAGATCATATTCGCCTCATTAAGTGATGGGAGCAGCACCATAATTGAACACACTGCCGTCAGTCAGCTTCCAACGGTTGAGAACTTTAGTAAGTCAACACACCTGAAAGATGGTTATAGACGTTGATGAGTAGCGAAGTAAAATATTGATTTCAAGATCAAGATCTCTAGTTTCTGACTTCAATAAGTCACTGTTCAACAGGGTCTAGTTGAAGAATTATGCGTACTACCTTTCCTCTGAACTTCATTTAACACGAAAAGAAGAAGGTCAAAAACAACAGTAAAAACGCAAATTCCGAGAAGCAGACGAAGATTTCGAGAACGCGAACAAGACTGCAAATAGTTCTGGAGCACAAGATAAAGCCACCTCAAGGCAAAGAAGAGAAGAGCTGAAAGAATGCAACGATGCATCACCTGTGAGGCTTCCATCATTGAAAGAAGGCGAATTTACTAACACAAGGCAATCGTGCAGAACTGTTCACTGTGCAACGACGCCGTGTATTCTACTTTGGCCTAATAATGCCTGATACTGATGACCTTTGCTGTCACTCTTCTGAAGTAGCCTCTATTCGGCTTGCAAGGAGGGTGAGCCGGCTCACCCTCTGGATCGGCTCACCACCCTTCAGCGGCGGCTCACACCCCTGGAGCGGCTCACCCCCTGGATCGGCTCACCACCCTTCAGCGGCGGCTTACACCCCTGGAGCGGCTCACCCCCGGGAGCCGGCGGTGTCGTCGACTAAATCACCGTGGACAATAATAAAAGTCATAAGAGAAGATGCAAACGAGTAATTGGTGAATTACGCTACAAAAGACATGAGAGACATGGTCCTTATCGACATATCGACAAGGTGTATACGATCTTTTCCGGCCTTCAAAAGTCAGCTTCAGTGCCGGTTTTGCTGTTGCCAGGGGATATACATCACGCCCATGCAGAGAAGCAATCATGTGCAGAGTTTGAGATATCCTTAATGAGACAACCGATAAGCCACTTGTGTTTGTTGTGGCTCACTTAGTTATATCTGATAGTTTTCCCTTAAGAGAAATCAATGTTATCTATGTAGCACCTACGTTATCGCTACGGTCACCAGCACTTAAAAAAATGCTGAGTCATAGGAGGTAGTAACTAGTTAACTAGTAGCGCATGTTTACATAAGCGATCCGGGCTCTGGCACGGCTTGCCACGGCCAACATCAAACTTCAGAACCTAGCGATATCCAACCCTCCTTATCCTTTCTATCTACTTCAACAAGCACATCCTCCCTACCGTTCACGGCATCACCTCTTCCAATCTTGGCATCTCCTTCCCTCTTAGTATATCTGAATATCTGCGTCTAGTCGAGACCAAAAGAAACGTCTTTCCGGTCGTTTCGGTCTTTTCGGAGCTGGACCTTGGTTTCGGTCTGAACGTAGAGATTATCAAGAAACCTCATGCAGGCGGCATCTTTGAGTATCTTGGCCACCTGAAGTCCGGCAGAGATCAGCTGTAGGACATTCCGATCATCTTTAAGGGGTCTCGATTGATGCTTGGCAGCATGTCGCATTTCCAAGGAATTCTCCAAGACGGTAATCAATTGTTTGATCTGACCATGAAATAGCACACGAGCGAGTATCCGTCTTTTGGTTGCTAATCTTTTCAACAAGTATACCCATTTCGTCCATTCACGATCCGCTGGGATCCCGACTGGCCTTTTATCCGGCTCTAATGGAATAGAAAATTGATACTTAGCGACAAAATCGAAAGCGCACTTAGAAAGGCGATCGTTGACTTGAGACAGTATCTTATCTTGTTCATTCACACACAGGTTCATTGGAAGATGGGGTAGATCCTGTTCCTGCGCAGCAACGATTTCCACGCATGATCTATCAAGGAATTGGCGAGGGCCGTCGAATTCATCACGATTTGATGGCCGTTGCTGAGAGCGTACTTCAGCCGAAAGAGTTGGGAGCCCGACTACACCCCAATCCCGAATACCTGTCCCCATCGCTTTATTAGGAGATGCCATGGAGTTATCCAACCAATAGTGGTCTGATTGACCTGTGGTACAATAAGCGGTGGAGATTCTCCAGGAGGAGTGAACCTCCCAAACGTCGGGAAATCAATTACCAAATGGCCCTAGAGCCTCATTGAAGTATAGCTGCGGAAGCGGTTTACTGGCAATAATTAGAAGGTGGATATCGTCAAGGTAGAAGAGCTGTTGGGAGGTGTACTTGGTATTGTTGCCCTAGATATCCATGCCATGGGTTTGGTAAACGCCATGGCAGTCTCTTTTTCAGGACGCCCGTTAGACCAATTATAGCCATCTCGTTGAGACATGAGCAAGATATGAAGATGGATGCTAGAATCGTAAGGGATATCAAGGTGTCCTTTTGACCTGGTGGTCGATAGGTTTACTTTGTAAGTAATTAGTCCTTTGCATTGGAGCTGCTTAAAGACTTTTCCCAGGGGTATATCAACGTTGAAGAAGGATCAAGAGCTTTTCACCGAGATGAATGTGGTACATTAGAAGGTGAAAAATGTCCCAGATGTTCAAGCATAAGACCATGTCTTCGTAATGCGAACGCACACTAAGTGCCAGAACAATTATGGAGGCCGCCTAATAATAATGGATTGCGTAGGGTAAATGCCTCGTCGGGCGGCCATTATAACTTTACCTACCCTACGGTCAAGCCTGTCCGGTGACTTCAGCCGCCCTTGTGTCCACAGCCGTGTCAAGTACGCCTTGCTCAGGCCATGGTATTCTGGCCGGTCATGCATGGCACTGCGCATGGCGGTCAAAGCTCGAATTATTCTTCCCCAGCCTCACTGCGCCATGAGACATTTCCGGAATTTAGGCACCATCAGCTTGTTCGACACTTTCTTCAAGCTGCTACAATTTTCTATTTGAAAAAACCTCGTATCTGAATATTGGGTTCCTACACTGAGTGCAGAGTTCGAAAATATTTACATATTTACATATCAGGTAACCAAATAATGATAAGCTCAAACGACGCCAGCGATTCCACATGTATCACGCTCCCCACCCCATCTCGCCTCATCTTAGGTTATCGATGCAGGATTTGCATTCCCACATGCTATAATCGCTTTAAGCTTCCGCTCGCAGGTCGAAGGCTTGTCGATAACAGTGTGGCAAGTCAATCGGCTCGTTACGCTCTGGAAGACTCTTTCAAGCAAGAAAAATAGTCACTGAGTTCGTCAAGGGCTGTTTCACTGACTTGTTCTGCATCTCCATGGCTCTTCCCAAGCACCCTATTCTCAAAATAGTTATCTAAACCCTCATCAATGCTCGGTGAAGGTCTCTCATCAACCTCTGCCACGCTTCGCAAAAACTGTATTATTGGAACAGACCTTTCTTTGTCTATGCTCGCCACTGCATGCCAAAATGACCAAAGTAATTGGAGGAGGAAAGGGTAGCTTTCTTCGATGTCGTTGGGCTTGCGGAGGAAATAAGCGAGGCGTATCAAATTTGCCGGCCGCGGCTGCGATGTGCTGGCGTCCGGAGGTGGATTGAGGCACCAGAGCGTTAGCATAACAGCTAAGCTCAAAGCCAATTCTTCAGGCGCCAGCGCGGTTTGAAAAGACTGCAACAGCTGAGATCTCGCGCGTTTTCCTTCTTCTGACCTTGTTCAGTTTTGCAGCTTTGTAGTGACTAAGTCGTCGGCGGAGCGGAAGTAACATTGGAGAAGAAGCAAATGCTCGCAGTGTTGTGGTTTTCGAAAGCTTGGAAATCTTTCGCAACTGTGTTCACTGGTGCTGTTAACTAAATGTTTGGATTATAGAGGGTATGGATCACTAACACGCCTACGCGAACTGCTCCCCGGTCGGCGACGTTCATATCGTTGAATATCGTGGTAAAAGCTGGTGACAATTTCTGTTCTCAATCAGTCCTTATCCGCCTCAAAACCCCACTCTACTTGCCATGTCATTCCTATCACAATCGATTGGCAATATCGTTCGCAGATAACTATCCCACGATTTCACCACCTGCGGCTGTATGGCAGTTTCGTCGCCAATAAATTGAGACTCTAGAAGAGCCTGGGCAAGCCTGGCTTGATCAAGTGGCTGCAAGGCTCCTAAAGGATCACATGGGACTCCAAATGCTTCAAGGTAGAGGCATATGTTCTGTAGTGACGAAAATTTTCGACACGGCTTCATAGATTGGGGCATACCTGTCCCAGCGAAGGCCCAGAGGAGCCCCGAAAGCAACGCTCTTATCTGATATATGAGCTCGTCTGGTGTTTTGTCGTCGAAGATAGGCAGGGTCGAGAGCGCAAACCAATATTCTCTATTGGAAAGAATGACTGGAAACAGAAGCTGTGTATGTTGTCGAAGGAAGGTTTGATGATGATTTTCATCTATTCAGCTTAGAACGAGGAAGACGACGGTTTGTACGAATTCAATTTGCCTCGGACCTAATGCCTGGAAATGTGTCAGCTTCTCTGTTAGGATCAGATGTGATGTCAAACCTCTATATTCAACCGGAATTGCTTCATCGACGACAAGGACTGCATGTTTTCCTGAGCGGCTAATTCGTTGCGTAGTATCGTGTCTTGAAAATCAAGGAGGCGCGTGGGTGACTTTAACAGCCCGTTCACGGTATCCCATTGTGTGTAGTAAGAGACCAGGTGATGGGGGGTTCCATCGACGCTGACACTCATTTCCTTCTTCATTAGTCTACTTGAGTCAGTGGAGCACCAGATCTCGAATACGTCATCAAAATTCATAAAAGTTCAGGTACTTTCATCATCACGAGCATTGTGCTCATAGACAAATATGGAGCCGCTTGCGATGGATGGCTCGCCACGTCTGAATTCCCGCGAGCAGAAAGATAGTCTTCCAGATAGACAAGCTTCAACAAGTACGAGTGCGTCAAGCTTTGTTGATGTGAAAGATCTAGTGAAGGTTGGCGATACGGCTGTTCCTGCGGTCCCGTCCAAGCTATCACCTTGAAGAAGAAGAGCAGACTCTACATGAGAAATTCTAATGTTCTGTGAAAAATTAAGTGGTGTTGGAGTATCAAGAGACGAAGGGTTCCGAGTGAACATGACATCCTCGGCCTCTGCGGATGGCAGCTTGATTTCCTCTGCTGCATGAGGCAATGGGGTATATGGTATGGTAGTAGACGGTGGACACATTGTTGGAACGTAACTGGTTCTTTGATCGGAATAAAACGATGCAACGATGCGTACGTAGGGAACAGCCAACAGAAGGTGTGCGGCTCAAATAATCCGGGAATGAAATAAGAAAGTCTTGCCTCGAAAAGGCAGATGTGGTGAAGAGAGACTGCATCACACACATTGGGGAATTTGGACGCTTTAATAAGACGAACAGGAAAGGGAAGTCAGTACGATCATTAACTGCAAAGGCACGAGCCAATATATCTAAGATAGAACCTGAGGCCATCATTGTTAGATCGGCTTTTAGGGGGTATGTGTAAGATGGGTCAACACCAAAAAAAATGTGAGCAAGTAGAAGATAGTTCAGATTAGAAATCTACTTGACCATTGAATCAGTAAATTTCGGGCGAGGCTGGGGCTGGGGACGGCAATTCCGCGTCTAAGCGTGCCTCGCTTCCGGCCCAGCAAAGAACGACAAGGTGTATCGATCATGATTCATTGGCTGGAATTTGCAAGCGAGCTTAGATGATCGGCAGACTACTTTGGTCCTCCGGGGAACCAAAACGCGATGGTGTGAGCTCGAGCGAGGGACCTGTACTTTTTCTGCTTGCAGCGTCTACACGCAATTGCCAACGGAACGAATATGTATGGCATATGATGGGAAACAACGTTAGCAGCGATTTCATGTGTATCCGAGAGTACCACTTATATAATTTCTAGAAACCGTGGAAAGCGAAAAAGCAGCTTCGTTGCTCGATCGAAATCGTTCCTGCCTAGAACTGAAAGAAACGACAATCCTAGCCTTCACGACTTCGGAGAATTTGTCACGATGGATAGCAACGCAAGAGGGAGCAAGCGTCGCGAGACGTCGATGGCAATTTCACTTGCGGGTGCAAAGGCTTCGAATTCCATAGACGACGAATCTGATGAGCAGATTGCGCGTATCTCAGTCGTTCAAAAGCGACTTCCATGTCCAGCGTGTTCTAAAACTTTCGCAAGGACGAACCATCTTCGAAGACATGCCCGACTTATCAAAGATGAACACCATCGGGCTCTCTGGCTAGTTCTAAACAGAAAACGGTGTCCGAAATGTCGACAGTTGTTCACGACTTCAGCCGGTCTCAAAAACCATAAGAATGGGTCTCTTTGTAAACCGCGAACGTTCAAAAATGCCTTCATACCGCAAGAAGAATTCATCGAGTCTAAGCTGGAGAAAGTTATTTGGAAGGACGACCGTCTGAATGTTCAAGATCGAGGATCTGAGGAAGCTCAGCAATCTTTTGCATCGAACAGTAATGGTATTCAAGGGGAGACGGAAGGGAGGGATTTGTGTGCAACTGCACATTCTTGGGAGGAAGAAGGTCAATCTCTGCTTGCGAATACAATTCCTTGGGCAACAGGGGGTTGGAATGATGCAACATATCTACATCCCTTAGAGGAACAAGACGAATTCCCGATTACGAGCATAATCCCTTTGGTAACAGACGACTGGGATAATGCGGTATATCAATCCACAACTGCGAACACGATTCCTTGGCCAACAAGGGAATGGGTTAGTGAGACATATTCGCGTTCTCCAGAGGAGCGACATGAATTCACGACTGCGAATACAGTTCCTTGGTCAACGAAAGACTGGGATAATGGGGTGTATCAATCCACAACTGCGGCTACGATTCCTTGGCCAATGAAAGACTGGGAATTTGAAGCATATATATATCTTTTAGAGGAACAGAACTTGGATAATGCAGCTCATCACTTTCCCACTTCGAATACGATTCCTTGGGCAACACAAGACAGCTACAGACATCCTCAAGGCGGTTGATCAGAATTAAATGGTCCCAGCGCTTTTTCTTCATGGTATAATGCAGCTACTTCTCCTTTGTGGGTGTTGGGCCTCAACGGAGCCAAGTGGTTGAAGGAATTGTGGAATGCTGTCGTCCCTGCGAAGGCCTGTTGTAGATATAGATTTTGGCTCAAGAAAACCAAATCGCTTTCCTTTCTTTGTTATACCACCGCTCACTCTCTTTGAACACCGTATGTTAGGTTTATGAATTTCCCACCTCCCCCAGCCGACTCGAGCACTGCCAGGTCTCCACGCCAGATAATCACGTCACCAGGTGCAAGCTCTTTGTTCACTTTTCTCCAATCTGATTCCGGCACAGGTGGCAACTGTAGGTGGGATGCTTCCAATAACGTGTACCAGCCATTGCTGGCGTTGAGTTGCGTGAGGGCAATAGTGACAAAGACCATGTTCTTCGAGGCGACCCTAGGTATGGGATGTGGCTCCTTGGAACGAAAGATGCCGAGACCGGCAGCCCATGGCTTTTGCGGTACAGGTGTCGGTGCGGTAAATTCCTGAAGCTTAGATATGTGATTCTTTTCAAGTCAGGCTCAAATGTGCGTTATACAGAGAGAGATCATACCTTGGTAAAGTTGAATATCACTTCATGCGCTAGTGGAGTGACTTGATATACAAACCGGTTATCGAACGATTCGATAGGTTGAAGCCCTTCATGTATGCCTTCCGCTATCCTCTGGACTTGGTCTTGAGGGATTGCTCCTGGTACAATCATATAACCAGGATCCCCATCCATTGCGATGTGATATTGTAAGCTCAAAGCATCGCCAAACAGAGAAGTAGTGTTGGCGGGGTTTAAATGAGTGTCGCTCAACCACGCGCTACCAGGTCCGATACCTTCGATCATGTGATCATCGAGGTCGCCAGAGAAATCCGCCATCTTCAAAAATTCCTTTGTCAGTTTCATTTGTTCAGTCAACTCCGCCGCTTTACAGGCTGTACTGACCTCGCTGGAATCAAGTATGCACTATGAGTAGGGTACAGAACTAAAAGACAGGTAATGAGACAAGACTATAAGACAGCAAGACAACATGGCAACACAGAAGCAGCTCGGAACCGTAATACCAGTCTGGTGACTATCGAGCATGATTGATACTGGTGCCCGATTCATTTGAAAGGTTCCTCTGGCTACAGCTTTCAACCAGTTGAAATTTCGTTAGTTAACTTGGAGGCACACTTCAACTTAACGAATAAGTCTGTTGCCCGACGAGCCAAAGAGTCCATGTAATGAAGAGTCGAACACTCTTCAAAACCTCTTGGTTCCTTTCTGGACCATTGGTCAAGTAGATTCCAAATCCGTTCTGCTGGACCAATGGTTAAGTAGATCCCATATCTGAAACGACAGTAGGCCGGATCAAGCCGAGTTAGACGCTTAGCGTACGCTTAGCCAGCTGGGTAAGTTCTACAACATCATCTACTACATCCAAGGCTCTCATAAACGGAACCGCTCCGGTCTTCTACGACTATCCCGAGGCAGTGCTACAAGATGAAACTCTTGGTACAGGATGTTAAAGTAGGCTTTAAATGCCCGCGATCAAGGAAGCAATTGAGGGTTTCGTTGTCTCTAAAATCGAGCCGCTTCAAGACGACAGTGGAGACCCTGCTTAGAGGCTTGAAGTGGAAACAGCAGGGTCGTAAAGCCATAGGCCCCTACGTATCACCAAGCTCCTGCTAACTGCAGAGCAGTTTGCAGGTAGTAATGCAACATAGGCGAACTAGAGCTTGCATCCTCGAAGCCCCCCACGCCTCCTTGATGCTCTGTGTAAGTTCACATCCTCGATGCTGCCTTAGTGGTTCCTGCAAGTCATATCACAACATGTTGGAGTCTGCGCGGCTTGCATGAACGTGCATGCATGTTTGCCTATAAAGCATTCCAGAAGGGCTCGTTGCCTTCTTTTCCTTATGGAATTTGCCTTGTCCCATCGTTCAGCGCCCAAGATGCGTGTAGTCAATCCAGCGTCGCCTCCAACGCCTGAGCCCAGAGTCGCGTGGCCAGAGTTCAAGTATATTCAAGTCATCAATGAGGTCAAGTATTCGTGGGCTTCGACAGAAGCCGATGTGAAGGTAGGACGCTCTGGCCTTTCTCAAGAACTTACAATTCACACAACTTCATAGGTCTCAGGGCCAATTCAATCTGACGTCGAGGTGCTTAGTACGGACCTAAGAAATGGGCCATGGAAGCTTGGCTGCGCACCAGCGAATCAAATCGAGTCAAGCAATTCCAACTGGTATCAAGTAAGATCAAAGCCGGGAATCAACGTTGCTGAGAAAAGTAGTGACGGCGGATATTACGATGTTGCTGTTCATAGTCTATATCTTTCATGGCTATTCTTTCATGGGCTCGAACTAAACCTCGACTATAATTCAACGACGTCAACAGAGAAAGACATATCGGTTCATGGTATCTGGAACGCGACAAGGAGGGCTCATGCTCATTTTCTCCTCAACGCTGTAAATGCGATTCGTTCTGAGCGCGATCGAGGGCTCGAGGAATGTTATCGTAGTATTGCTCGATCAAATGAGCTAGCAATATCACTTGAAAGAGTCATTCTAAATCACGACATCTTGATAGACTCTTCGCTCATTGAGCTTGAAATTTCATTAACATTCTTCAGAGATCTGTGTTGCGATCGTGCACTTCGAGTTAGCCTAACATAGGTCGTGTCAGGCTATCATAGACTAGTATAGGGCTGATGTTGACACGCTAGCGGCCTAGCGTGCCTTCGTGAGTAAAACTCACGACGTGTTGCATCTTCTTTCTTCTTCAGCTTTGAACTCCTAGTTAGAATA